>Ga0310343_10000129_pt1 | contig 32073 bp, 39 predicted proteins | sample HC15DNA2025_MG_FD_203519 | JGI IMG/M metagenome (GOLD analysis project Ga0310343, IMG submission 203519) | Marine microbial communities from station ALOHA, North Pacific Subtropical Gyre - HC15-DNA-20-25_MG | ecosystem: Environmental > Aquatic > Marine > Oceanic | place: Pacific Ocean: North...
TTCATTTTCAATAATTTCCAAATCACTTTGCTCCAGCACATCTAAAATTATTTTTCCTGTAAGTTGAGCTCTTTTTAGAACAGATGTATACATAACATCAAACTTAAGATTTAATTCAGCAAGCTGCATGCCTGTTCTTTTAGCTTCATCTGAGCCTTTATCAGTTAAGCCAGGATCTTTCCAACCCGTAAATAAATTTTTTGCGTTCCACTCACTTTGGCCGTGTCGAACTAGTACAAGATATTTAGAATTCATTTGATCTTTAAAATTATCTTTATATTGTATAAGCTTAGAGCAGTTTTTTTATATGGATTTCTTCGATTTTTTAGTTTCAAGGTGGTATTTATCACTCCCTTTAGTTGTAACGCTTATTCTTTGGTGGATGTATGAGTCCAATAAAGGGGGCAAAAAAATTGGTCCAAGTGAAGCTGTAGAGCTTATTAATACAGATAAAGCGATATTTGTTGATATTAGAGATAGAGAAGCATTTGAAACAGGCTACATACATGGTTCCATTAATATTCAAAAAGACAGTTTTGAACAACAAGAACATTTACTAAAAAAAGATAAAGCTGTTGTAGTAATTTCAGAGAATGGTCTTGATGCAGGATCTGCAGGAGTTGCATTACAAAAAATTGGAATTGATGAAGTCTATTTGCTAAGAAATGGTCTCATTTCTTGGCAAGAAGAAAGTCTCCCACTAGTTAAGTAGGAGACTTTCAGAATTAGAATTCCGGATATGCTTCAATACCAATTTCTTCCGCATCTAGTCCTTTCTTCTGAATTGAATCAGAAGCTCTTACAGGGGCAAAGAGATTAAGCACGAACAAGAATACATAGGTAAGAAAAAACCCAAATCCTAAAATACACAACACACCAATGGCTTGGCCACTAAGTGTTGCTTCTGCGTTGGTATATGGCACCACCATGACACCAAATATACCTGTTACACCATGAGCTGATATTGCTCCTACTGGGTCATCAATTTTTAAAAATTGCTCAAAGAATACCAAAGATCCATAGCACAATAGACCACCTAATGCGCCAATTACAGTAGCTTCAAAACCTGTGGGAGTGTCAGGGGCTGCCGTAATAGCAACTAATCCAGCTATTGCACCATTAAGCGCATAGATAATATTAGTCTTCTTAAAAAATATTCTTGCAACAACTAAACAGGCAACAACACCACCAGCTGCTGCAGCATTAGTATTAAGAAAGATCTGGCCAACAGCATCAGCATTATTAAAATTATGAATGGCTAATTGAGAGCCACCATTAAACCCAAACCAACCCAGCCATAAAATAAAAGTACCAAGAGCAGCAATTGGGATATTTGCACCATAGAGTTTATTTGTTTTAGCCTTTGGAAATATTCCAAACACCTTTCCAGTTACTTTTCCATATTTTCCTACTCGTGGGCCTATAAATAGAGCTGCTGCTAAAGCACAAGCACCACCAACTAAGTGAACTGTTCCAGATCCTGCAAAATCCACATATCCATATCCACCTTTTTCTACGCTAGTTGCTAAAAAGCCACCACCCCAATTCCAAAAACCTTGTATTGGGTAAACAACACCAGCAATAAAAGCTGCCAAGGCAAAAAATGGCCATTGATTCATACGTTCAGCAACTGCGCCAGAAACAATTGAAACAGCGGTTGCTACAAAAACTACTTGAAAAAAGAAATCAGCTGAATTTGCATGTGTTGTTCCTCTTCCAGCTTCTTGCATGCCAAAACTAAAATCATAAGCCGAGAAAATTTCTCCAACATAAGCCTCACCAGGGTACATAACCTTGTAACCGCACAACAAGAACATAAAAGATGCTATTGAATACAATCCAATATTTTTAGTAACTATTTCAGCGGTATTTCTTCTTCTAACAAAACCTGCTTCAAGCATAGTAAAACCAGCAGCCATCCACATAACTAGAGCTCCTGCCATCAAAAAATAAAATGTATTTAATGCATACTCTACTTCAGTCATAATTCCTCCTTTTTTTTATGTCTCTCCATTAATCCCCCGGAGTAACAAGAAAAATTATTTTATTTCGTTAGAGTTCCAACGATATGCGATAAAATCTTATATGGATCAGCATTAGAAGCAGGCCTTCTGTCCTCTAAATAACCATTCCAATCATGTTCTACTGTATAAACAGGAATACGAATACTTGCTCCCCTATCGCTCACACCATATGAAAACTCTGTAATTTTCTGTGTCTCATGTAGTCCAGTTAATCTCATATCATTATCAGAACCGTAGGAGGCAATTCCCTCATCATGTACTTCTCCTAACTTATCACAGATGGAATGAAATAATTCTTCAGAACCATTTGTTCTCATTTCTTCATTAGAAAAGTTTGCATGCATTCCAGATCCATTCCAATCACCTGTTTTTGGTTTAGGATGTATGTTTACACCAACGCCATATTCTTCAGCTATCTTATAAAGAAGATATCTGCTCATCCAAAGATCATCAGCTGCTTTAATGCCTTTACCAAAACATTGATATTCCCATTGCCCTAGAGCAACTTCTGCATTAGTGCCAGTTAAATTGATTCCAGCTTCAATGCAAGCTTGTAGATGGACTTCAGAAATCTCTCTGCCTGCTACATTGTCAGCTCCAACACCACAGTAGTAATCACCTTGAGGTCTAGGTTCGCCATCTTCCCAACCCAGTGGAGACCCATCAGGATTTGTAAAGAAATACTCTTGCTCAAAACCAAACCACCATTCATCTGAGACAACTGTATTTGCAGCATCTCTAGTATTGGATGGATGAATAGATCCATCAGCAGCTAAAACCTGACACATAACTAGATGATCTGGTGCTGTTGGATTGTCATATATTTGTACAGGAACTAACAAACAATCAGAACTATCTCCTTCAGCTTGTTGTGTAGAAGATCCATCAAAAGACCATTTTGGTGGCATATCATCATTTAATTCACCTTTATCAGTACCTCTCAGATCAGTAGCTTTAATTTTGCTTCTAATTGAAGGCTCAGGTTTAAAACCGTCTAGCCAGACGTATTCGTACGTTTTAATATCACTCATTTTTTCTCCCAAATATGAAGTTAATAAAATTTTTGTGCATTTTAATTGCAGCAATAGAAGTTAAACTCGACTGGGTTTAACGGTCGCGTTCCTTCAGCTTTCACCTACTTCCGTCTTCTTTCGAAGATGAACGATTTACGTTATCCGACTAACGGCGCGTTCCTTCAACTTTCGTCTACTTCCGTCTTTATTTACATAAAGATGAACGATTTTAACTTTTACCCATAAAATATGGCGCAAAATCTAATGCAATTTAAATTTAGACTTTTTAAATTGATTTGGCAATTGAAAATATTAATTTCTAACTAAAATGTTCCAATATTTTTGGTATTTTAGATTCTAAATCTTCAAAACTATGAGAGCCACCTTCATCAATGATAGTTTTCGAACCAGAAAAATATTTTTCAGCATACCTATAATCCAGTGTCTCATCAGCAGTCTGCAATAAAACTAAATATCTTTTTGTATCTGGAGTTTCAATAAATATTTCTTCGAGACTATCAATCCATTCCTGATCAATAACATATTTTTCATTAGTATTAGGATTCAAGTTTTCTCCTCTATCATTCTCAAAAATTTTATAGGCCCATACAGCTGGATTAACCATAGCTGCTTTTAAATTTAATGATTCCGCTAGATACACAGCATAATAGCCGCCTAATGAACTTCCTATCAGATGTACTTTTCTAGATTCTTTCTCTGATTCAATAATTTCAGTCAATTGTTTGATAGCTTCTCTGGGGTGAGATTTTAAAGTATAAGAAGCAACTTCATAATCAGTATTAGTAGCTAACTCATCTTTTAAGAGTTTTGCTTTTCTAGCATTTCCAGAAGAATTCCATCCATGTATATAAATTATTAAATCTTTTTTAACTATAGAGTCCACTTTGATTCTCCATGAATAGAATAATAGCAATTACCAGGCCAACATGACTATTAGACTTGAAAGCTTCTAAATTTTTCCCTTGTTGAGAAAGCTGATTTTGAAAATAGCCTTGATAAAGTAGAAATAAAATCCCAATAAACATCAATTCAAAATTATTTTGAATGGCAACTAACATGATAACCAAAACAAATAGGGCATAAAAAAGCATAATGGATTTTTGTATATCAGAGCCAAAGAATATTGGGGATGAATTAATATTAATTTTTTTGTCATCTTCAATATCACATAAAGCATAGTAGCTGTCATAAGCCAAGATCCAAAAAATACAACCCAGATACAGAAAAATTATTTCTAAGCTGACATAGCCTTCAGCCATTGAATATGAAATTGGCAAAGAGAGCCCAAAAGTCGCTCCTAAAAATAATTGCGGCACGGAAACAAATCTTTTCATTAATGGATAGATTATGATCATTGGTACAGCGACAAATAGAACTAAGCAGATTGTTTGCATATTGGTTAATGAAAGAAGGTACAAACATGCAGCAGCTAGAATTACAGTGAATATTAATGCTTCTTTAAGAGATAGATCGCCATTGGCTAATGGTCTATTCTTAGTTCTTTCCACTTTTTTATCATACTGAAGATCAATTATGTCATTTATTGCACAACCAACTGATCTTGTTAAGAAAGAGCCAAGCACAACTATCGTAAAATAGCTGATATCCATATTTTTAGATAAAAATAGACCCCACAAACCCGGCCATAATAAAAGCCAGAAACCAATAGGATTAAAAAATCTAATTAAATTTAAATAAGAAATTAATTTACTCATGAAATAAAAATACTTCTATGACAGAAAATAATGCTTCTTGGTAAGCATAGATACACTTTCTGCCTATAAAATCTCTATCTCCTTGCATGTATATTGCTACATAAGTATCTCTTTTTTCAATATTGGGATCATTGAATAGAAACTTACCTAATGGTTCTTGATTAAGTTGACCAAATTTAGGAATTTTTTCTATTACTTCATTACTAAAGAAAGACTCTGCAAAAACAATATTTTTATTAGACCTAAGATAAATTTTTCTTAGATTGCCTTCTATATTATCAAGATTTAATTCTTTATCTGTATGGATGCAAATCCCTTCTTTTACGACTTCTAAGGAGATTTCTTTTTCTTTTTTTTTCAGTCTATGCATTAGTGATTCATTTTCTTCGACCCAACTTTTCATTTTAGGAAATTCCATATCTAAATTAGGGCTATAAAGTTGCCAATTTGTTTTTATTTTTGGTGTCATAAATTAATGAGGAATTGATTATAATACTTCCCTTAAGAAAGACATAAAAAATGGAATATAAAAAGTGGGAATGTGTTGTTTGTGGATGGATCTATGATGAAGAATTGGGCCATCCAGATGATGGTATAGATCCAGGCACTAAGTGGGAAGACATCCCAGATGATTGGGTATGCCCAGAATGTGGTGTAGGTAAAGAAGATTTTGATATGATTGAGATATGAGTACGCTTGCCCCACCAAAAAATTTAACAAGAAATGTTCTTATTGGAATGGGTTTAGGCGTCCTAATCGCATCAGTTTTTTTCTATACACATCATATTTATGAAGTAATTGGTCCTGGGGGTTTATCTATCCAAGCTGGATGGACATCTCAGTCTATCTTTAGTGGTATTGAAAAATATCTATTCAATCTTGGTGGACAAATATTTAAAAATCTATTGATGCTAGTTGTAGTGCCATTAGTATTTTTCTCATTGGTTTCAGGCATATCCTCACTCACAAATATGGTTAAGCTTGGCTCAATCGCAACAAAAACAATAGGGCTTTATCTTTTCACTACTGGAATTGCAGTTAGTTTAGCTTTACTTTTTGGCTGGATATTTAATCTTTCAGGCTATGATGGAGATTATGGTTCATTTGAACCAGCTACTGCTGATCCAAGTCTTTATGGGACAGTACTTAGAATATTCCCTAATAATATTTTCGGGGCATTTGTTGAAAACAATATGCTAGGAATTGTATTTATTAGCATATTATTTGGCATTGCTTTAAATCTTACAGATGATTTGACCAATGGACTTTCAAAGACTTTTGAAAGATTTAACCTTGTATTTCTAAAGATAGTTCTTTTAATCATGAGCTTTGCACCAATTGGTGTTTTTTGCCTCATGGGGAGCTATGTTATGGCAAAAGGTTTAAATATATTTGGTGATCTAGCCCAATATGTAATATTACTAATCTTCGTTTTAGCCTTTCATTTGGCTTTTACGTATTCATTGATACTTAAGATTTTTGCAAATTTAAATCCATTAATTTTCTTTAAAAAGATGAGGAATGTTGCTTTATTTGCTTTTTCAACTTCATCGAGTGCTGCTACTATACCAGTCACTTTAAAAACAGTAACAGATGATTTAGGTGTAAAAAAAGATGTTTCATCTTTTGTTGTTCCAGTTGGAGCAACAATCAATATGGATGGTACAGCAATTATGCAAGGTTTAGCCACTATGTTTATAGCTAGCACTGTTGGTGTTGATCTGACATTCATCCAATACATGCAAATCGTTTTATTAGCGATAGTAACTTCAATAGGAACAGCAGCGGTCCCATCAGCAGGCACAGTCACATTAGCTTTAATTCTTGGATCTCTTGGATTGCCATTAGATGCAATTGGCTTAATACTAGCTGTAGATAGAATTTTAGACATGATGAGAACGTCAGTTAATGTTTGCGGAGATGCAGCTGTCTCATGTATAGTAGCTAAATCTGAGAACGAATTAGACGAACAAATATTTAATAAGTAGGAATAATATGGAAAGTTTTATTATTGGCCCAATGACTCCTTGGGGTCCTGTTGTAACTGGCTTAATAGGTCTAGTTTTTGCTTTTGTTTTGTATGGATTGATTATGAAATATCCAGCAGGCAAAGATTCTGTAGTTAAGATCGGAGATCAGATCCATCTAGGAGCTAAAGTCTTCATGTTCACTGAATACAAAATTTTAACGCCAGTGGTTATAGCTTTAGTAATAGCTTGTGGTTTTTCCCCACTTGGTTGGGATACCGCAACCGCAATAGCAGTTGGAGCATTATCTTCAGCAATTGCAGGATTTATAGGTATGTATTCAGCAACACAAGCTAACGTAAGAACCGCAACTGCAGCAGAAGAGTCAGGACAAGAGCAAGCTCTATCAATTTCATTTTTTGGTGGCTCAATAATGGGTTTATGTGTTGCTTCTATGGGTTTAGTTGGTTTAGGCGGGCTTTATTTTTATTTCAGTGGAGCTATAGAAGATCCTAATGAACTTGCCAAAGCACTAGAAGGTTTCGGTGTCGGAGCTTCTGCCGTAGCATTATTTTCAAGAGTTGGTGGCGGTATTTATACCAAGAGTGCTGATGTTGGTGCTGATCTTGTTGGAAAAATAGAAGCTGGTATACCTGAAGATGATCCAAGAAATCCTGGGGTTATTGCAGATAACGTTGGAGACAATGTTGGCGATATTGCTGGCATGGGATCAGATATATTTGAATCGTATTGTGGAGCAATGATTGCTTCTATTGCTATTGCAGCATCAAAGGGTCTAGGCGCTGATCTAATGTTTTTACCATTATGGCTTGCAGCTTCGGGATTATTCTGTTCATTACTAGGTATTGGCATTGTTAGAACACAAGTTTCAAGATCACCAGCAGTTGCACTCAGATGGGGAACATTCTTATCTCCTGTACTATTCTTATTATTTGCTGGTTTAAGTATCTATTATTCACCCATAGAAATGAAATATTTTTATTCAGTTCTTACTGGTGCAATAGGAGGAATCTTAATTGGCTTAATAACTGAGTACTATACTGGCGGAGATACAGAGAATTCACCAGTAGGAAAAATTGCTAAGTCAGGTGAAACAGGGCCTGCTACAGTCATGATTTCTGGTTTAAGTGTAGGTATGCAGTCAGTTGTATTACCTTTATTTGTTATTGCAGGAATTATTGGGTTATCAACACACTTCTCAGGCCTTTATGGAGTTGGTATTGCAGCAGTTGGTATGCTATCAACTGTCGGTATTACTATGGCAATTGATGCTTATGGTCCAGTAGCAGATAACGCTGGCGGGATTGCTGAAATGAGCGGTATGAAAAGTGAAGTTAGAGAAATTACGGACTCACTTGATGAATTAGGAAACACAACAGCAGCTATAGGGAAAGGATTTGCTATTGGAGCAGCTGCTCTTGCAGCGCTAGCAATTATTGCTGCATATATGCTTGCAACTGATATAGAATCACTTTCTTTAAATGATCCTGAAGTCTTAATGGGGATGTTCATTGGCGGCTCAATTCCATTTTTAGTCTCTTCAATAACTATGACTGCAGTTGGTGATGCAGCTTTTGAAATGATAGAAGAAATTAGAAGACAATTTAGAGAAATTCCAGGCTTGCTTGAGGGTAAAGCTGAACCTGATAATGCTAAGTGTGTAGATATTGCTACTAAGGCAGCTTTAAACAAGATGTTATTGCCTGGAGCAATTGCGATTGGTTCACCAGTTGCTATTGGTTTTATTTTAGGCCCAGTCGTTTTAGGAGGTATGCTTGCAGGAGCACTATTAGGTTGTGTCTTAATGGCTCTAATGATGGCAAATGCTGGTGGTGCTTGGGACAATGCTAAAAAGTTTGTTGAAAAAGGGAACTTTGGTGGCAAGGGTACAGATACACATGCTGCTACAGTAGTTGGAGACACAGTTGGAGATCCATTTAAAGACACTTCTGGACCTTCCATGAATATTCTTATAAATGTAATGGCAATTGTAAGTCTTGTAATAGCTCCATTACTTTAAACTACTATAATTAGTTAGGGTTGCTTGAGATGGCAGCCCTTTTTTTTTATATAATTAAGAAGATGAGATTATTTTTATTATTGTTTTTCAGTTTTTTTGCTCAAGCAGATATGGACTACATTTGTGATGTTACCTTATATGGTAGAGATGATAGCTCTGAACAAGTCTTAAAACAGATTGAGGGACTTGATTGTAAAAGGAATAATATTTTGAGTATTCGGCTTGATTTGGCAGTTAGCATGTCTTCAGACAAAATTGATCTTTTTGCAGGACAGTTTTGTAGATTTGATAGAGAAATTTTAACAACTAAATCTACACTCTCATGCGTCTTATATAGTCCAAATGGTCGAGAATATTACTGATAGATAAGACTATAAGAATAGTTTTCCTATTTTAAAAATATATAATTTAATAAGAGAGAACATATGAAAAACTTTTTAATTATTTTAAGTTTAATAATCATCGCAGGCTGTTCTTCGGCACAAAAAGCATCAGAAGTTAACCCTACAAGAGTTTCGATTGCCCCATATTTAAAAATGGACTGTAAAGCACTTGCAACAGAACAAACAAGTCTTATTAAAGAAGCTGAAATTCTTGGAGCGCTAGTTGATCAAGAATATACCTCAGACAAAAATACAGAATTAGTGGCTTGGGTATTATTCACACCAGCAATATTATTGGTAGATGGGAATGCTGAATCAGCAGCACAACTTGCGAGCATCAAAGGACAATTAGAAGCTGTTCAAGAAGCCCAAAAAATAAATGAATGCATCTCATAGCATTTAAAGATAATTCTTTAATAACTTAAACATCTGAGAGTTCAAGATGGGCAGGAAACCACCTTTCAACTATTCTTCTTTGTTGCTCAGCTGGCATTTTAACTACTTCATTAGCTAACCTATCAGCCTCTTTCTGTAATTCTTTATTAGCAAGTAGATCAAAGAACGTAAAGCTTGGTAAGCCAGTTTGAGATAAGCCTAGAATATCTCCAGGACCTCTGAGTTTTAAATCTTCTTCAGCAATGATAAAACCATCAGATGTTTCAGTGATAATCTTTAATCTTTGCTCTGCTAGTTCATTTAGATCATCACTATGCATTAATATACAGAAGCTATCTTTTGTACCACGACCTACTCTACCTCTTAATTGATGTAATTGCGCTAAACCAAATCTTTCAGAATTTTCAATTACCATAATATTGGCATCTGGAACGTCTATACCAACTTCAATTACAGTTGTGGCCAATAAAATTTTTGTTTTTTTGTTTTTAAAATCTTCAAGTATTTTTTGTTTATTACCATCTTTCATTTTTCCATGAATAATATCGTAATCATTCTTATCAAATTCTTGGCCAAGAATTTTTTCTAGATCTTCTATGCCTGTCAGTCCACTTTCGCTCTCATCAATTAGAGGGCAAACCCAATAAACTTGTGAATTATCACTAATGGCACTTTTTATTCTGCTGATAAGAGCATCTCTTCTATTGTTAGGAAGTGTGGTCGTGACTATTGGTATTCTATTTGGTGGCAAAGATCTTATTGTTGATATGTCTAAGCCTGAGAGGACACTCATTGCCATAGTTCTAGGTATAGGTGTAGCTGAGAGCAATAATTGATGTGGATAATTATCAGCTTTTTCTTTTAGTTTTAGTCTTTGACTGACTCCAAATCTATGCTGTTCATCATAAATAACTAAAGATAAATTCTCGTAAGATACATCTTCTTGAAAAACTGCATGAGTGCCTATTATTATTTTTGCTTGTCCGCTTAAAATCTTCTCATGCTTAGCTTTTCTTTCTTTTGCTGGAATTTTTGATGTAAGTAGTTCAACTTGACCATCATCCCCAAACCAATTAACAAAATTTTGAAAGTGTTGATTCGCTAAGATAGTGGTAGGAGCAAGAATAGCTACTTGTTTGCCATTAGCAACGACATGAGCAGCAATAAGTGCTGCAACTATAGTTTTACCTGATCCCACATCACCTTGTAGAAGTCTAAGCATTGGTGACCCAACAGTTATGTCTTCGCAAATTTCAGTATATGCACTCTTCTGATCATCAGTTAATTCAAAAGGCAGATCACTAAGTATCTTTTTAGCTAGCGAATCATCTTCAAATTTATCAGCGATTCTATTTTTATTTTGTTCTTTAATAGATAGATAGCTAATTTTATTAGCTACTATTTCTTCTAATCCTATTCTTTTTCTAGCAGGCGATTCCCCACCTATTAGGTAATCATTAATATTACTGTTAGGGCTAGGATTATGTATATCAATAATAGATTTATTAAGCGAATTAAATTCATGCTTTGGTAGATGATCAAAAATCTCAATTTTATTTTCTTTTATTAAATTAACGGCTTCTTGCACTATTTTTCGAACTCTCTGATGTGTTATTCCTTTAGTAAGAGAATATCTTGGCAATATCTGAGGTTTAAAATCTTTATTTGTAACAACCTCATATTCAGGATGGACAGTTTCTAAACCATATCTACCTAATCTTCCTGTGCCAGAAATTTGCAATTCAACCCCTTCCTTAAAAATATTTCTCAAACCAGGGAAGTAGTAAAAGAATCTAATATAAATATGACCAGTATTATCCTTCAATTTAACTAATAACATTTTTCTTGGCACAAAGGTTTGGGAAACTTTTTCAACAGACCCACGAATAACAAAATCTTCTTCAGGAATAAGATTTGCTATTTGTTTTAGTTTTGTTCTATCTTGGTAACCTATTGGAAAATGAAACAATAAATCTTCTACTGTTTTAATGCCTAGTCTAAGAAAGGATTGAGATAACTTTTCTCCCACACCCTTTATTGTTGTGACTAATAATAATGAGGCATCAATCTTTTGATCTGAGGACATATATATTTATTATATATATGTCTGATTTTAATTTTGGAGGAGTTCAAATTTTTTTATGCGCAGTATGACAGGTTTTAGTGAATCTACACTAATAAAAGATGAAGTTGAATTTAAATGTATATCAAAATCACTCAATAGTAGATTTCTAGAAATAAATGTAAAGCTTCCAATTAATCTAAAAAGTCATGAAGGTTGGATTAGAGAATATGTCAAAAAAAACTTTACTAGAGGAAAGATCGATATTGATGTATTTTTTACTTCTCCACCTAAAGAGCAGTTAAAAATATCTGATAGTTTTCTTAAACTTGTCAAAGAAAATGAATTAAGAATAAAAAAACATGGATTTGATGTTGCATCCTCTACATATTCAGAACTCTTAAAGATTAGAGACTCAATACAAAAAGATTACGTGTTGAAGGATTCATCTTTAAGAGATTTAGTTAAAAGATCACTAGTTAGGTTAAGAAAAACAAGAGAGATAGAAGGTAAAACAACTAAAGCTGACTTAGAAAGGCTTGTTGCCAGCATGAGCAAATCAATAAAATCTATAAAAAAAATGGAAAAAACTAATTCAAAACAGATTCATAATAAGTTAAAAAGATTTAATGTAGCACTTAATATAGAAAAAAAAGATATTAACTTTTCTGAAGCATTTTCAACTTTAAATAAGGGCGATATAAATGAAGAAATAGTGAGATTTATTTCACATCTTGATCTTGTTACAAAATTGATAAGGTCAAATAAAGCAATTGGAAAAAAATTAGATTTTTATACACAAGAGATGCAAAGAGAAACAAACACTATTAGTTCAAAAGCTTTGATTGCTGAAATTAAGAATGAATCAGTAGAATTAAAAGAAATGATTGAAATGGTTAAGGAGCATGCACAGAATGTCGAATAGTTTAGCTAAAAACTTATTTATTGTTACAGCTCCATCTGGTGCGGGCAAAACTACCTTAATTAAGAATATTCTTAAATTCGCTGAAACTAATAATGAAAAGGTCTTTATGTCTATTTCACATACAACACGAACAGCAAGGGATGGAGAAATTGATGGAATTGATTACCTATTTATTAATGAAAGTGAATTTAAATCTAATGTTGAACAAGGTATATATGTTGAGCATGCATTAGTGCATGGGAATCTATATGGAACACCAAAAATAGCAATAGATGAACATTTAGAAAATGACTATAAGGTGCTATTGGAAATTGATTGGCAAGGTGCAACAGAAATTTTAAAGGCTTATCCAGATGCTCAAAGTATTTTCATATCTCCACCTTCAGTCAAAGAATTAAGTAAAAGATTAAAGGCTAGAGGCTTAGATTCTGATGAAGTTATAGCAAAAAGAATTGAAGGAGCAAAACTGGAGATGGAAAAATCTTGTGAATTTAAATATCAAATTATTAACAATTCACTTGAAACAGCACTCAAAAACCTTTTAAATATCATCTTCAGAGAAAAGCATGGCTAGAATAACAGTAGAAGATTGTCTTGAGAAGGTTGAAAGTAGATTCGACCTTGTACTTAAAGCAGCAAATAGAGCACGAGATTTAATATCGACCAGTGCTGAGCCTTTGATTGAAACTGAAAATGATAAACCTACTATAATCGCATTGCGAGAAATAGCTGACGGTGTTCTAGATGAGGATTATGTGCCTCCTTCTAGTGATGAAGATGATGACACTGATGAAGTTTTTCTTGATAATGAAGATGAGGGGTAGTTTATTTTTTGTTTGACTCTTTAAATATATTTAAAAAACCAGAAAACTCACAACTTACTGATAGTTTGGATAAGTTGTCCAAAGACTATTTAAGTTCATCTGCAAGTGAAAAAATAAAAAAAGCAATAAATTTTGCTAATAAAGCTCACGAAGGCCAATTTCGTAAAAGTGGTGAACCTTTTATTACCCATCCCATAAATGTTGGAATTATTTTAGCTTCTTTAAAAATGGATGCAGATACAGTGATAGCTGGGCTGCTTCATGATGTTGTAGAAGATTGCGATATTCCACTTAATGATGTTAAAAAGAAATTTGGCAATAATGTGGGCCAATTAGTAGATGGTGTAACCAAATTACTTCAATTAGATGAAAAAATGAAAGACCAAAACCAAGCTGAACATTTTCAAAAGATGGCTTTAGCTACTGCAGAAGATGTAAGAGTAGTGATAATTAAGTTAGCAGATCGATTGCATAACCTAAAAACAATTGAACATTTACCTCGTCATAAACAAGTAAAGAAATGTAAAGAGACCTTTGACTTATATGCTCCGCTAGCCCATCAAATTGGTATGCATAAAATGGCAACTGAACTTGAAGATTGTTCCTTTAAAACTTTGCATCCAATAAGATATAAATTGATTCAAGATGCTCTTGAAAAAAATAATTTAAATAAAAAAACATTAATCTCTAGAGTAAAGAAATCCTTAAATTCAAAATTTAAGAACAACGACATAGAAGCAAAAATCACTGGCAGAGAAAAGCGTGTATTTAGTATTTACCAAAAGATTAAAAAGAAAAAATTCTCATTTGCTGATGTTTATGATGTTTTTGCGTTTAGAGTTTTGGTCAATAATGGAGAAGATTGTTACAAAGCTTTAGGACTAATACATAATATCTTCACTCCTCTTACTGGAAGATTTAAAGATTATATAGCAGTTCCTAAAATGAATGGTTATCAAGCGCTCCATACTGTAGTTATGACCTTTGATGGCGTGCCAATGGAAGTGCAGATACAAACATCAGCAATGGAAACGTTTGCAAATTATGGAATCGCTTCACATGGACTTTACAAAACAAAAGTAAGCGATAGTTTAATTCAATCTAAATCAAGGCAGCTAGTCCAAAGACTTGTTGATACAAATAATAGGTCATCATCATCAATTGAATTTATGGAAAGTCTTAAAACGGATTTGAAAGGTAAGGAGGTTTATGTTTTTGCACCAAATGGGCGAATTTTTTCTCTTAAGAGAGGATCAACACCAATTGACTATGCATATGCAATACATACTTCTTTAGGAAATTATTGTTTGTCGTGTGAAGTGGACAAAAAAATGGTGCCTTTATCAACAGGCTTACAAAGTGGACAAACAGTGGAAATAATAAAAAGTAAAAAGAAAACTGTTAATCCAGCTTGGTTAAATTTTGTTGTTTCATCAAGAGCAATCATAGAGATTAAGAAAGAATTAAAAAAGATGAAAATAAGTGATGCAAGAATTCTTGGGAAAGATTTGCTAGAGGATTCTCTACAGGAATCAGGTATTGAATTAAGAGAATATCCATCAGAAAAACTTAAAAGTGTTTTTGATGTGCTTGGGGTAAGGTCATTAAACCAATTATTAGTTGATATAGGCTCAGGACGAAGAACAAGTAATATCGTTTCTCAAAGCTTTACAGAAAGTTTATTTAATAAAAAGAATGATTCTTTCTCTCAACTTAAGATTGGCTCATCAAAAAAATATGGAGCAATAAAATTTCCAGAATGTTGCTATCCAATATCAGGAGATCCATGTTTAGCTGTTCACAATGAATCAGGCATCACCATACATAGAAATGAGTGTCAAAATTTAAAAAACTTTCTTAATAAGCCTGGAAAATGCTCTGATGTATTATGGGAAAAATCTGATGACTCTGAATTTTTAACTGCTTTGATTTTAACACTCAAGAATGAGCCTGGAGCTTTAGCAGATATATCAAAGATTATTTCAAAAAATGACTCGAATATTCAAGCTGTAGAAACAAAAACACTTGATGAAAACTTTACTGAGTTAACAGCTAAACTAGTAGTCAAAAACATTGAACACTTAGAGTTGATTAAATCACAGCTAAAAAATAATAAAACAGTAACTAATATTGTGAGACAACAGACATGAATAAAATATCGACAGTAAATAAGTTAGACAAAGAGTTTCTAGAATCTTTATTTGATACTACTTTAGATATTAAAAATTCTTGGCCAAACATAGAACAGATAGGCAATGGAAAAACAGTTTGTTTATTATTTTGGGAGCCAAGTACAAGGACTAAACTATCTTTCGAGCATGCAGCAAAGTCTTTGGGTTTTAAAGTAATTGATTTTTCTCCTTCAAGCTCTTCTATTGAGAAAGGAGAAACTCTTGAAGACACTATCAAAACCTTATTAGCTCTAAAGGTTGATGGATTTATTATTAGGCATCCAGAGGATAAGATTTCATTAAAAATACAAGACTTGCTGCCTGAAGAAATATTTTTTATTAATGCTGGTGATGGAAGCTATGCTCATCCATCTCAAGCGTTACTTGATGTTTTTACTATGAGAGAAAAATGTGAGGACTTAAGTGAATTAAAAGTTGCAGCTATTGGTGACATCAAACATTGTAGAATCATTGCTTCCCAAGTAGAACTTTTAAATAAGCTTGGGTGCAATGATATTAAATTTTATGGGCCAAAAGATCTTTTAGATAATAATTTAACACCTTGCTCTAGTGAAATTGCAGATGGCTGTTTAGAAGATAGAGATATTCTTTATATTATTAGAGTTAAACATGAAAGATTGAAAGAAAATGAATCTATAGATATGGATGACTTTAGATCTACATATCAAGTTAATGAATCTTTTTTAGAAAAAACAAAATTTAAAGGTTCAATCATGCATCCAGGACCAATAAATATTGATTTGGAAATATCTCAGGATGTTGCAATATCAGAAAAATCACTTATTTTGACTCAAGTAGAAAATGGTCTATACACTCGTGCTGCATTATTGCAGCTCATAACTTAGAAATAGTTCTAAAGATTTTCAGCTATAAATTCATTAATTAGAACTGCCAATTCAGGGCCTGCATCTTCTTGAATAAAGTGCCCTGCACTTTTTGTTAATTCATTCACTCCCCAAATTAATAGCTATTTTTGAACCATAGATAATTTCATCAAGATAGGTTGAGCTTAACATTTCAGTAGTTAAGTTAACCTTAAACCTGTTTTTACTGACATCTTTTATATTTATTGAGTGACCACTGATCAAAACTTCTTTATTTTCAACAAGTAGACTAGAAAGGCTTTCACTAATTTCGATTAAAATATCTTTTGAATCTCTTAAAATTACGACTTCTTTAACTAAGCCTTCTATCTTAGCCATCATTTCCTCTAAATTTTGACCTATAGTTTTTAATACGATCAAGATCTTCTAAACTGATGAGTTTTTGAGCACTTAATAATCCATCTAATGAAATAATCTCATAGATATTAATTCCATCTTTTTTTAACTCTGCAGAGGCCATTAAATCTGAATTCGTACCTTTCTCTTGTCTATCTAAAGCTACAAGTGCTCCAGCAATTTGTACATCATAGATAGTTAAAATATTTAGAGCCTCCCTAATTGCCATGCCTGAAGAAATCACATCATCAACAATAAGGACTTTACCTTTTGGCTTTGCTCCAATAATAGAACCTCCTTCCCCATGATCCTTAGCTTCCTTGCGGTTAAAACATACAGGTTTTTTTAATTTTGCTGCCAATAAGGATCCAAGAAATATACCCTTGTAGGCTGGACCAAAAATCATATCAAAATTAATACCAGAATCTTTAATTTTTTCTGCCATAATTTCAGTCAACTCTTCTAAGTTACAATTTTGAAGAAAAGAGGCAGAATTAAAAAAATAAGGACTATTTCTCCCAGATTTTAAAGTGAAATTCCCAAGCTTGAATGCTCCTGACTCTATAGCTAAGTTTAAGAATTTTTCTTGATAATCTTTCACTCGTTTTTAATTACTTCTTTCTGCAGTAAAAATAGATCTTTAAGACCACCTTCTGCTAAATCAACTAGGTCTTTAAACTGCTCTTTGCTAAAAGCTTTTTCTTCACCTGTACCCTGTACTTCTATTAGTTCAAGCATTTCATTCATCACAATATTAACGTCACATTGAGCGCTGCTGTCTTCTTCATAATCAAGATCTAAAAGAAGTTCATCTTCACAAATTCCAACACTTACAGCCGCAACAAGATTATTAATTGCATTTTCTTTTTTGATTCTTTTAAGAGCTTTATGAAGTGCCACAGTTGCACCTGTTATGGATGCGGTTCTAGTTCCTCCATCAGCCTGAATAACATCACAATCAACTGTAATCGTATAGCCCATAAGTTTTTCAAGATCTACAGCTTGGCGCAATGATCTGCCTATTAATCGTTGTATTTCCATTGTTCTTCCTGATTGTTTTCCTCTATTTGCCTCCCTGTTCATTCTTTCATTTGTAGATCTAGGAAGCATTCCATATTCTGCTGTCACCCAACCTCTTTTATCATTTTGCATCCATCGAGGCGTAGCTTTTTCAACAGTGGCATTACAGATTACATGAGTATTACCAAATTTTACGAATGCTGAGCCCTCAGCATGAACATTAAAATCTGGGATTATGCTTATATCTCTTAATTGGTTATTTCTACGTTTATCTTTTCTTTGCATAGGAAGATTTGTTGTTTACTATTATACATTCAAGGGGTAAATAGATGATAAGAAAATTAATTGTTATATTGCTAGCCTTCGTGCTTTATGGATGCAGCGATGACGGTATGTCTAATTCTCAAGCGGAAGGTTCGGTAACGAATTACGAAGAAGACTTACATGGAACTTATGCTTCAACATATGTTCCCCTAAGTTCTGAAAACATAGTTATCAGAAATGCTACGGTATTTGATGGCAATGGAAATAAATTTAATAATTATGATTTACATTTCTCTAATGGAGAGATTCAAGCTTTAGGGTCTAAGCTAATTGTTGAAAATGCAGTAGAAATTGATGGAACTGGAAAATTTGTTACACCAGGGATTATAGATAATCATTCTCATATGGGTGTATATCCAGCACCTGGAGTTAGGACTAGTAGTGATGGCAATGAAGCCACAAATCCAGTAACTGCAGAGGTTTGGGCTGAGCATAGTGTTTGGTCTCAGGACCCACAATATAAACTTGCTCTAGCTGGAGGAGTGACCACTTTTCATGTTTTACCAGGCTCTGCAAATTTATTTGGCGGCAGGGGCGTAACATTAAAAAATGTATCAGCAAATACAGTCCCAGATATGAAATTTCCAAATGCACCACATTCATTAAAAATGGCATGTGGAGAAAATCCAAAAAGAGTTTATAGCTCTAGTGGCCCATCAACCAGAATGGGAAATGTTGCTGGCTATAGAAATGCATGGATAGGTGCTGAAGAATACAGAAAATCTTTAGAAGAAAATCCTAATCAAAGAGATTTAAGAAATGAAACATTAGTTGGTGTGCTTGATGGAGAGATATTAGTTCATAACCATTGTTATAGAGCAGATGAGATGGCGACTATGATTAATATTTCTCAAGAGTTTGGCTACAAAGTTTCAACTTTCCATCATGGAGTTGAGGCATATAAAATAGCAGATTTGCTTGCAGATGAAGGTATATGTGCAGCACTTTGGGCTGATTGGTGGGGCTTTAAACATGAGGCATATGATATGTCTATCGCCAATATAGCAATTGTTGATCAGGCTAGAGGAGGCACAGGATGTGCAATAGTTCATTCTGATAGTGCTAGTGGAATACAAAGACTTAATCAAGAAGCAGCTAAAGCTTTGGCAGCTGGAAGAAGAGCAGGTTTTTCTATTTCAGAGGGGCGTGCAATGACGTGGATAACTAAAAATCCAGCTAAATCTTTAGGCATTTTGGATCAGACTGGTACTTTAGAGCAAGGCAAAGATGCTGATATAGTTATATGGGATGGCAATCCATTTAGTGTTTATACAAAAGCTGAGAGAGTTTATATAGATGGAGCTTTAGCATTTGATAAAGCAAGCAATTTTATGCCACATACAGATTTTGATCTAGGTATAAAAGAATGGGAGGATAAATAATGAAATTATTCAGATTATTGCTATTAATTCCATTTATAGTTTTTTCAGATGCAGATGATATGTATCTAATCAAAGGAGGTAAGACATTTCTTCCTGATGGTAGTCTTGCTGTGAAAGATATTCTTATCGATGAAGGTAAAATTATTTTAGTTGAGGACAATATTGGTAATGTTGGCGCAAAAAATGTTATTAATGCTGAAGGTAAATACGTAACACCTGGATTAATTGTTTTCTCTTCTCTTGGTTTACTTGAAATAGGAGCATTACCACAAACAAATGACACGTCTTCTGATATTTATAATGCGGGTTTTGATCCAAGCAAAGCGTATAATCCTTTTTCTCAAGCAGTTAGATTAAATAGAGCAAAAGGAGTCTCGTCAACTGTTCATGTGCCTGGAGCATCTGGCTACTTCTCAGGATTATTAACTTATACAAAGATCAATGTTGGTTATAAGCAAAAGAAACAAGGACCATTAGGCCTTGTAACTAGCTATGGCGAATCATATGGAGATTCTAGAGCAGCAGAGTTGCATTTTATGGAAGATCTTTTTAATTATATGCGAACGAATAAAGATGACAATTATGCCGATATGACACAATTTATGATTGGCACAACCAATGAATACAAATTCACTAAACGAGATATTAAAGCAATAAATAAAGTCTTAAATAGAGAGATGCCTTTAGTAGTTCGAGTTAGTAAAGCTACTGATATTCTTAATGTGCTTAAATTTGCAGAAAATCAGCAAGTAGATTTAATTCTATGGGGAGCAGCTGAAGCTCATATGGTAGCTGATGAAATTGCTAAAGCAGGTGTACCTGTAATATTAGATCCGCTAGACAATATACCAGGATCATTTGATTCATTAAATGCTACTTATGAAAATGTTATCCGTCTAGATAAGGCAGGAGTTGAAATGGCATTTTATTACTCTCAAGGTGCTGGTGCACATAATGCATATCTTGCTACTCAATCAGCAGGCAATGCTGTAGCTATGGGGTTAGATTATGATACAGCCATAAAAGCAATCACCTCTAATCCCGCTGATATTTTTGGATTAGTTGGTGTAGGTTCTATAGCACCAGGTTTTGATGCTGATCTTGTAGTTTGGGATGGAGATCCATTGGAATTAATGTCTAATGTAGAAAACGTTTTAATTGATGGAGTAGAGCAAGATCTATCAAATAGATACGAAGAGTTAACCGAAAGGTATATAAAAGAAAAAGAACTGCCTAACTCTTATAGATCAAGAGAGTAATTCTTTTACAAGGGAACTGGCTTCAGACATTTCAGCATTGGGATGTCTGGATCTAAGTTCTTTCATAACATTACCCATATCTTGCATGCCTGAAAAATTATTTTCAGAAATTATTGTCTGTATAACTTCTTTTAAGGCATCGCCAGCTAATGCTTGTGGTAGATATTTCTCTAAAACTTCTAGTTCGTTTTTTTCTATTTCTTCTAAGTCTGGTCTTCCGCCTTCAGAATATTGTTGAATAGAATCCTTTCTTTGTTTAGCCATTTTTTTAAGGATCGTAAAAATGTCTTCATCTGTAGGTTCTTGTCTATTGTCAACTTCAAACCTCTTAACCTCGGCCATGATCAATCTCAATGTATCTCTTAAAAATACATCCTTTTGAATCATAGCTTCTTTTAATTCGCTATTAATTTGATCTTTTAATTGAGACAAGTTACTTGAGTTTGGCAAAAGAGTCTTTCATAACTCTTTTATAGTTTCTTTTAACTGCGGCTGCAGCTTTTCTCTTTCTTTCTTCTGTAGGCTTTTCATAAAATTCTCTTTTACGCACTTCAGTTATAACACCAGCTCTTTCACAAGCTCTGCGGAATTTTCTTAAACCTACATCAAAAGATTCAGTTTCTTTAATTTTTATACTTGGCATAATGTAGTGTGTATTGTAAGGATAATTAAAAAAGAATCAATGTTAGTCTTAGGTATCGAGAGCTCTTGTGATGAAACTGGTTTAGCTATTTACTCTGAACAAAATGGTCTCTTAGGGCATCTTGTTAACTCACAAGTTGATCTTTTCACTGAATATGGCGGAGTTATACCTGAGATTGCTGCACGAGACCATAGTGTAAAAATAATCCATATTCTTAAAGAGTTATTGAAAAAATCTAAGCTAGATATAAATAATATCTCTTTAATCGCTTATACAGCCGGCCCTGGTCTTATAGGATCCTTAATGATAGGTGAAACAGTTGCTAAGACCATATCAGCAATACTAAATAAAGAATTATTACCAATTAATCATTTAGAAGGACATATTTTAGCACCAGCATTAGAAGACTCTAAACTAAAACCACCATATCTATGTTTGCTTGTTTCTGGAGGTCATACACAGATTATTGAATGCAAAGATTATGGAGAATATCAGATTCTTGGTGAAACTATTGATGATGCATGCGGAGAAGCATTTGATAAAGTTGGCAAATTATTAGGTCTCGAGTATCCTGGTGGCCCAAAAGTCTCAAAATTAGCTGAAAATGGAAACCCAAATAGGTTTGATTTCCCTCGAGCTATGTTAAAGGATAGAAATTTAGATTTTAGCTTTAGCGGACTAAAAACCGCGGTTTTGTATGCTCTTGAAGATTTAAATGAAAATGATTATCCAGATGTAGCAGCATCATTCCAAGAGGCTGTAATTGATGTGTTGCTACATAAATTAAATTGGGCGATTGAAGATACTGGAATAAAGACTCTAGTTTGCTCTGGCGGAGTAGCTGCTAATACAATTCTAAGAGATAGATTAAAAAAGATGGCAGATGAGAAATTATTAAGTGTTAGTTATCCAAGTATAGAATTTTGTACAGATAATGCAGCTATGATTGCATTCGCAGGTTACGTCAGAAAGAAATACAATTTAAGAAGCTACAATACATCTTTTGCTAGACCAAGATGGCCATTAGGAGAACTTTATGATTAAGAGAGACAGAATTTATGTAGAAGATTTAAGAGTTAAAGGAATAATAGGTATTTTTGATTGGGAAAAAGAAACTAAACAGGAAATAAGTATTTCCTATGAAATCGATCAAGATAACCTAAAAGCAGCAAATGCAGACAAGATAGAAGCTGCAACTGATTACAAATCAATCAATAAAGCAATAATTGCTTTTGTGGAAGGTAATAAATTTGAGCTAGTGGAAACATTTGCTGAAAAAATAGCTGCCATGGTAATTTCAGACCATAAAGTAAATTGGATCAAGCTTAGAGTGTCAAAACCTGGTGCCTTGAGATTTTCAAAAGATGTTGGAGTCATAATTGAGCGAACAACAGAAGACTATAAATAATTTTTATGTACTTGTAGGTTCAAATATTGAACCTGTAGAAAACATAAAAAAAGGGCTTAGTTTAATAGAGCAAGAAAACAAAATTTTTTTAATAAAACAAAGTTCAGAGTATCAATCAAAAGCCTTTGGTATGGAAGGGGATGATTTTATTAATAAAGTAATTAATTGTTCTACTGACATGAATTTTAGAGAGACTCTAGATTATTTAAAAAGTGTTGAAAAGCGTTGTGGAAGAATAAGAGAAGAGAATAAATTTATTCCCAGAACATTGGACTTAGATATTATTGATTGGAACAATTTTGAAGGAGTCATAGAAGGTTACCAATTACCTGATCCAGAAATAGAAAAACACGACTTTATAAAAAAACCCTATATAGAATTAATACGGAGCTAACATCCGTATAGACCGTAATTTAGATCCCAAATTGATTTCAGTTCTTTATCTCTTAGTTTCGAGATATTTCTTTTAGCAATTTTACACATTGCATTTGACGGATATTTTGGCAAATTCCCTATTAGAGCATAAGTTATAACATTAGATATCCACATTTCTTTAAGATTTGGATCAGAAAACTCTGAAACCATGCGCTCAACTCTTATAACATCAGACTCTGACCAACTTGATTTGCTCCCATACTCAGCAAAAGCAAATAATTCTGCAGAGAGTTCTATATCTTTAATCTCATCAGTTTTTGCTTCAAAGCTAAAAATTAGAATGAATATTAATATTCTCATATTTATCAATCTAGCATTTATTTATTTGTGCTTTCAAATATTTTATCGGCAGATTTTGCTACGAATCCTTGGTATAGATTTCCACTTTGGTCTGCATAGCGTTTTGCAAATTCATAATAGCAGCTTGGTACAGATTCAGAACCTGATTCAAAAGTTACCACCATTTTGTCTGCCATAGTTGATGATTGTTCTAGCAAGTCATTCTGACTACCTTTAATCTCACCACCTGAGCTGTTTAAGATATAACCATTATCTTTAATCATTTCATTAACTTCCTGCACTTCAGAATATTGCTCCAAGTGATTGATAGAAACAGTAAAATGGTTAGGACAAAATCCCCAAACATATAACCAAGAAGCGTATTCTGATTCTTCTGCTAATTTTGAATAAATTTCATAATCAATCTTCCATGATCGGCCACCCAAAAAGAGATTTTCTTTGTTTTCTACATCAAAATCAGACGAGATTTTTTTAATCACAGAGTTAAGCTCATCAGAAAAGTCTTCAAGCATTAATTCAGATAGAAATATCTTTGGATAGGCTGGGTCTTCATTCTCAAGATGAATAGCTTTTAGTCTTTTTTGTTCAAAAAAGTAGTCTCCTCCAAATTTATAACCAAATTGTTCTAGAAATTCCTTTTGTTTAGAAATATTGCAGTGGGATAAATTAAATGTTCTAAAAGCTATGTGATCATTAATTACTTTCTCACCAAAAATTTTTGAAATCTTTTCAGCTGAGGGTGTATAAGAAGTATATTTACCCCAAAGTTTATCTAAAAATAAGTCTAATGCTCTCATGATATTCTTTTTGCCTTTTGCCAACCTAAATCTGCAAAACTCTTAGCTCTTTTGCCCATTTCTACAGCAAAATCACTTGCTGCAGTTCCATCTCTTACTCTACCAAGTATACCTTGGCTTATAGCAGCAACTTTAAACAGTGAAAATATGATATAAAAATCCCACTCACTCTCCAATTCCATATTTGTTCTTGATAAATATAGATCTACATATTCTTTTTCGGTATGTATGCCTAAATCACTAGCGATAGTGTCATCTATATTAGCAATATGCCAAAGTAAGCAGTGATAACCAAAATCTGCTAGAGGATCTCCAATTGTTGATAACTCCCAATCTAGGATTGCCATAATCTTATCTTGATCATTCATAATTAAATTATCTAAACGAAAATCGCCATGGACTATCGATGTATATTTCTGTTCAGGCATTCTTTTTGGCAACCAATCAATGAGTTTATGCATGGAATCGAGCACTTCAGTCTCTGAATCGAAATATTGCCTACTCCATCTTGATACTTGTCTTTCAATATAATTTCCTGGTTTGCCATATTCCTCTAAACCTAAAGATATATGGTTCTGTGAATGCAATGAAGCAATGCCATAATTCATTTGATCAAATATCTTCTTTCTTCTTTCTGCTGGGAGCTCTGAGGCTACTGGATCCCAATAAATTATTCCTTCACAGCATTGCATAATATAAAAAGCTGTTCCTATCACACTGTCGTCTTCACATAAATGGAAAGTATTAGGAGTTGGTACGGGAGTATCAGATAAAGCAGTTAGTACTTTATATTCTCTATCTACTGCATGAGCAGATTTTAGTAGCTTCCCTGGTGGTTTTCTGCGTAAGACATATTTCTTATTTTCTGTGATCAATTGATAGGTTGGATTGGATTGTCCACCCTTGAATTGTTTGTAACTTATTATTTTTCCAATATTAGGTAATTTTTTCTGCAGATACTGATTAAGTGCATCTAAACTGAAAGCTAAATTTTCAGCTACTTCCTTAGTTCCTGAGAATTGTTCATTCATTATTTTTTTTGATTAAAAGCGTCTGATTTTCTTTTTGCAAGGTACTAATTTCGTTCTCTAATTGTGTAATTTTGTTTATTTGAGTTTTGTATTCTGTCTTTAACTTATAGTTCTGTTCTATAAGTTTGTCTAAGAGACCTGATAATTTTTTAATTTTTTCGTGCATAATATGCGTCTATGACAGATTTAAACATAAACATATTTGAGGCTCGAAGAGCTAAAGTTGCTAGCAATATGGAGGAAAACTCCATTCTTCTGCTCAGCTCGTCTCATATTGTTCCAAGGAATAATGATACTACATTTCCTTTTAGGCAAGACAGTAACTTTTACTACCTTACAGGTTTAGAAGAGCCTAATTCGGTATTAATGCTTAAAAGTGATGGTAGTTCAACTATTTTTTGTAGACAAAAAAATCCAGATTTAGAAAAATGGGATGGGTTTATGTGGGGGTTTGATGAAGCCACTAAACATTTTAAATTTAATAAGGGACATGATATTTCTGATATTGATAAATTGTTGCCTGCCATGATTAGAGGCACATCGGTTTTATATTCTTTAGTGGGCAAGGATAAAGTTTTTGATGCAAAAGTCGTTAATTGGGTAAATTCAGCTAATAGCATGGAAAGACACCAGACGAATATAGATTTAAAGAATTTTTCAAATATTTTAGGGCTTATGCGACTCATAAAAGAGCCAGAGGAAATTTCTTTGATAAGAAAGTCTTGTGAAATAGCTGCAGTTTCACATAAAGAAGTTATGAGAAAAGCGAAAGTTGGAATGACAGAGTTTGATCTTGAGACGATGTATCTTAATGAATTTAAATTAAATGGTTCTAGAGAGCCATCATATACACCAATAGTAGCTGGCGGATCTAGAGCATGTATTCTGCATTATGTAGATAATAATCAAACAATAAATGATGGTGACTTAGTATTAGTAGATGCAGGATGTGAATTTGGATTATATGCTTCTGACATTACACGAACCTATCCCATTAATGGAAAGTTTTCTGGAGAGCAAAAAGCCGTTTATGAGGTAGTTTTAGAAGCACATAATGCAGCATGTGATGCAATAAAAGTCGGTAAATCATGCATTGACCCTCAAAGAACATCAGAAAAGTCTTTATCACAGGGATTAAAAGATCTAGGTTTATTAAATGGCAGCTTGGATGAGATTTTGGATAAAGAGCTATATAAAGAATTCTACTATCACAAAATTGGTCATTGGTTAGGCTTAGATGTTCATGATGATTGTCCTTATTCCATAAATGGAGAAGATATTAAACTTAAAGAGAATATGATAATGACTATTGAGCCAGGAATTTATATAAACGAAACTGCGCCAGTAGACGATAAGTGGAAAGGTATAGGTATTAGGATTGAAAATGACATTTTGGTAACTAAAGATGGTTTTGAAAATTTAACTCCACAAGTTCCAGTAGAAGTTGATGAAATAGAGCAACTTATGCAAGGCTAATGTCCAGAGAAGTTGTAATAGCAGGGGCTGGAGTAGTTGGCTGCTTAATTGCTAAAGTTTTAAAAAAATACAATATCCCATTCAAAATATTAGAAAAAAATTCAGAAGCAAGAAAAGACCCAAGAAGAACAGTTGCCTTAACTAGAGATTCAATTAAATTTCTTAATTCATTACAAAATGACTTAGATTTAAATGCATGGGCAACTCCTGTTCATAAAATGCACCTTTATCAAAAATCTGATCTAAATTTAGTGCTTGAGTCAAAAGAAGATAAGAAAGTTACCTCGATATGCTTGTTAGATAAATTGCATGAAAAAATTTCTTCTGGTTTGGAATCAGATATATTGTGGAATCAAAATATTAATGACATAGAATTAGGTCCAAAAATTCGCGTAAAAACCCAAGACAATAATTTTGATGCTGATCTTGTATTTGCTACTGATGGAATGAGCTCAAATGTTAGAAAAATAATGCATTTTGATACGGAAGAATGGTTCTATGGTCAAAAAGCTTATGTTGCCGTTGTTAAAGCTGAACATGAAAATATTGCAAAACAATATTTTTCAAAATTTGGTACTTTAGCTTTACTTCCTCTTAATCAAGATTTACAACATTACTCAATTATTCTGTGTACTAATTCAACATCAGATGCAACAGCTCAGTTAGAAAATTTAAATCAAGAATTTAATTTGTCATTAGATCTCAAAGATGTTGAATTAGGCTCTGGCTTTGAGCTCAAACATGTAAGAGCTAAGAAAATGTTTAAAGATCGCATTATTTTATGTGGTGATGCTGCTAATTCTTTTCATCCGATGGCAGGACAAGGATTAAATCTTGGAATTGGTGATGTTATGTATATTGATAGTTATATCAATAAGTTAATTCATGCTGATCAAGAGACTTTAAATAATTATAATTCGACGCGAAATCAAAAAAATATACAAATTACTTGGATAATACAAAGCCTTTATGGAATCTTTGGTAATGCTGAAGGTTTAGGAGAGAAGATTATTGAAGGCGGAATGAAATTCTTAGATCGAATACCTTCGATAAAGGAAAAAATTATTGAATTTGCTAACAAGAATTAAATAAGCTCAAAATTTCTTAAAATTTCATATGTCTCATGAACTGGAAGTCCTACAACATTCGTATAACTGCCTGTAATATTAGTTACATATTTTCCTGCAGGACCATGAATTCCATAAGCTCCTGCTTTACCAACTCCTTCTTCAGATAAAACATACTCTTCTATCTCCTGTTCTGACATTTCTTTAAAACTAACAAGAGTCTCGCAGGTTTTTATTTCTGATTTTCCTCGATAGCTCAGCATTACAGTTGAGAACACGCTATGAGTCGTACCTGAAAATTCTCTTAGAAGCACTCTTGAATGATCATGATCTTTTGGTTTTCCAACAATTTTTTTAGAAGGTGTAAAGACAAGAGTATCGGCCGTTAATATGGGTTCATTTGATTTTTCAGTATTCAAGACTAAATCTCTTGCACTAGTATTTTTACCTTCAACTACTAATCTTGAACAAATTGCTGGATCTTGCTCAGTAATTGAATCCTCATCAAAACTTTGTGATACAACCTCGTGTTGCACACCCATTAGATCTAAAAGTTCTGTTCGTCTTTGTGAGGCCGAAGCAAGAAGGAGCACGATTAAACTTTTTCGCCTTTAGCCCGAATATCCTTAAGAACAGCATCAATACCATTCTTATCAATTATTCTCATTCCCTTAGCAGATACAGTAAGAGTTATAAATTTATTTTCAGAATCTACCCAAAATTTATGTTTATGTAGATTAGGTTTAAATAGTCTTTTTACACGGTTTTTAGCATGGGAGACATGATTGCCTACCATGGCTTTTTTTCCTGTTACCTGACACACCTTACTCATAAGAACGGATGATAATAAAATAGTAATGCATTTTATGCAATAATTAATCATCTACAAATGAAACTTAAATATAAGATTCTAGACTCTAGAATAGGTACCGAATATGAGGTGCCAAAATATCAAACAAAAGGATCTGCTGGCTTGGATCTTATTGCTTGCTGTGAAAGTTCTATTACTTTATGCCCAAATGAATCAATAATAATTCCATCAGGTATATCTATTTATATTGAAGATTCAGATTTTGCTGGAATAGTGATCCCAAGATCTGGGTTAGGGGCAAAAAAAGGTTTGGTGTGTGGCAATCTTATGGGGCTTATTGATTCAGATTATCAGGGTCCTCTTAGTATTTCTCTTTGGAATAGGTCTTCCGAACCAATAAAAATAAACCCTGGCGAAAGAGTCGCACAATTAGTTGTAATCAGAGTGGATCAAGTAGAACTAGATCTTGTTGAAGAATTTGAAACCACCGAAAGAGGTTCTGAAGGATTTGGAAGTACAGGAGTTAGCTAAGAAGATTTTTTACCAAATTTCTTCTCAAATTTTTGAACCCTACCACCTGTATCAAGAATCTTCTGTTGTCCAGTATAGAAAGGATGTGAAGCAGATGAAGTTTCAATAACAAAATATGGATAAGTTTTTCCGTCTTCCCATTCTTTCGTTTGGTCGGTTTTTAAAGTTGAACGAACAATAAAGTACTTATCCACACTAGTATCGTGGAATAGCACCTCTCGGTATTCAGGATGTATATTTTTTTTCATATCTTCTAAATGAGTGTGAAATAATATCAAATAAATTTTCTATTACAATAAATTGATGAATTTTGTTGATGTTGCAGTATCTTCACCTTTACGCTCTACTTTTACATATAAAAATAATACTGGCGAATTACTTATTGGAAAAAGAGTATTAGTAGAGTTTGGAAGGCGAAAGCTGGTGGGAGTTGTAACTGAAGATAAATCTCACTATGAAGGCCAATACAAGATAAAAGATGTGTTGCAAGTCCTTGATGAAAAACCAACTTTTAATGATGCTCAGCTAAGAACAATAAAAAAAATATCAAAGCATTATATGCATCCTATTGGTATTGTTTTTGAAGCATTTTTGCCAACAATATTAAGAAAAGCTAAAACTCAATTAGATTTAAATAAATACTCCTCAGATGTATGTGATCTGGATATTAATAAAGATAACTTTCATGAACTTACTTTTGATCAAAAATCATGCCTAGATAAAATCAGAAAGAATCAAGGTGAAGCGCTTTTATTTGGAGTTACTTCATCTGGTAAAACAGAAATTTATAAACACTACATAGAATCGCTTTTATTGGATGGAAAAAGTGCTTTAGTTTTAGTGCCTGAAATATTTTTAACCCCACAAATATATGATCAGTTTAAAAGTAATTTTAATGACTCTGTCTTCATTTATCATTCAGGCCTGACTGAATTACAAAGATATAAGGTATGGTTAGCAGCACAAGATAAAAAACCTAAAATAATTATTGGAACCAGATCAGCTATTTTCCTTCCAATTGAAAATCTGGGGACAATTATATTTGATGAAGAACATGATCAGTCATATAAACAACAAGATGGATTCAGATATGATGCAAGAAATTTAGCAAAAATTATTTTTGGCAATATTGCTAAAATTATATATTCTTCAGCAACCCCTTCTTTGAACATCTTGCAGAATGTAAATGAAAATTTAATTCAGAGCCTTTCGCTTAAAAAAAGAATCTCTAAGAGCCCTATGCCGCAAATTGTAGTTCATGCAATAAATAAAAAGAAGTTAATAGGAGGAATCTCTTTTGAATTGATAGACGAAATTAAGAAGAATAATGAAAAAGGGAATCAAACATTAATTTTGCTCAATAGAAGAGGCTATGCACCAGTTTTTTTATGTAATTCTTGTGGTTGGATTGCTAAAAGTAATTGTTGTGAAACATCATTAGTCCTACACCAAAGTGTTAGGAGATTGAAATGTCATAGATGTGAAAGTGCATGGGCAATTCCAGATGTATGTCCAAGCTGTGGAGCTGATGACTTCAGCTACAAGGGCATTGGTACTCAGCAAGTTGAAGAAGCAATAAAAAATATTTTTCCAAATACTGAAGTTTTAAGAATTGATAGAGATTCAGTTTCAGGTAAAGCTAGAAGGGAAAAGAGCATAAAAACTTTAACAAATCTTGACCCAAGAATTCTTGTTGGCACTCAACTTCTAGCAAAAGGCCATGATTTTAAAAAAATAGCTTTAATTATTGTTCTTAATTTAGACTTTGGATTATTTGGTGCTGATATCCATCTTCAAGAGCAAACAGCTCAATTACTAATTCAAGTTGCAGGAAGAGCAGGAAGAACAGGCATGGAGAATAAAGTCTACTTACAGTCACGTGTTGCTGACCATCCAATGTTCAGTTTAATCAAAACAGGAGATTATGAATTAGTAGCAAATGAAATACTTAAAGAACGTAAAAAACTCGATTTATCTCCTTATATCGATGTTGTATATCTAAAAGCAGAAGATGCAAATCAATCTAGATTAAGAAAGTTCCTAGTTGATGCAAAAAAATATCTTTCAAGAGAACATCTTGAAGTTTATGGACCATTTGAATCTCCAATAACAAAAGTTGGATATAAACATAAAATGTTTTGCATTATTCAGAGTTCAAAGAAAAAAATTATGCTTAAAACTATTGAAGAATTTGTAACTCACTTAGAAAAGCAAAAGAAAGAAGTTTCAAATTGGGTTATTGACATTGATCCTATCAATACATCTTAGAAAATTTTTGCATTTAGTTTTTATTTCAAGAATTCGTTCCTTTTTATCTACAATCAAATGAAGAAAAATTTCATTCCCTAATTCAAAATTAGAAATTTTGTCTGGCCACTCTATAAATAATGCTGCTTTTTTATCTTCATTTATTTCTAGGCCTAACATATCAAAATCATTCTCTCCCTCTAGCCTATACAAATCAGCATGGAATATATCCTGATTATCTATCTTGTATTCCTCCAAAATACTAAAGGTTGGACTTTTAACAGAACCGCTCCAACCCATATGTTTTAGGACGTGACGGACTAATGTAGTTTTGCCTGCACCTAAATTTCCAGCCAAATATACAATATTTAATTCATCAGAAGATTTGATATAGTCAGCTAGTATCTTTGCAAAAAAATCTGTCTGATCTAACTTTGTAATATCTATTTTCACTAAAAGAAGCTTGGGGATAAGTTAACAAATTCTTTACCTACAATATCTCTTAGTAGACAATCTCTGACTTTTTCATAATCTACTTGGCTAGTAACAAAATCGACAT
>Ga0310343_10000130_pt1 | contig 32070 bp, 25 predicted proteins | sample HC15DNA2025_MG_FD_203519 | JGI IMG/M metagenome (GOLD analysis project Ga0310343, IMG submission 203519) | Marine microbial communities from station ALOHA, North Pacific Subtropical Gyre - HC15-DNA-20-25_MG | ecosystem: Environmental > Aquatic > Marine > Oceanic | place: Pacific Ocean: North...
ATAATCCTCCAGTACCATGAACTAATGAGAGGTTACATTTTTTTAACTGTCTATCTCTAGCTTGATTTCTCATCTGCCTGGCAGCTTCTACTACAGTAAAAATACCATACATCCCAGGATGAGTGTACGATAATCCTCCACCATTAGTATTGAGTGGAAAATTTCCACCTGGTCCTAATATTTTTGATTTAATAAAATCTGGGCCTTCTCCAGGCTTACAAAATCCAAGATTTTCAAGTGTAATCAAGACTGTATAGGTAAAAGAATCATACAACATTGTCAAATCAAAATCTGAATGAGTTACTCCTGCCATTTTCATAGCTTGTGGGCCGGTATAAGTACCAAAAGCTTTAGTTAAATCAGGCATTTGAGATATCATTGAGTGATCATGTCCCTCAGCTGCACCTAGTATAGATACGCTTCCGTTTTTAGAATCTTTTGCACGTTCCTTACTTGTTATCACAATAGCTGCACCTGCATCCGTAACAAGACAACAGTCTAATAAATGAAAAGGCCATGCAATCCACTTAGAATTATGGTAATCTTCTTCTGACATTTTTTTATCATAAAAATATGCTTTTGGATTTAAATTTGCCCATTTTCGGGTCTGCAAAGCAATGTTTGCCATTGCTTCTCTAGTATTATTTTCTCCATAAATATGCATATATCTTTTTGCTGCCATGGCATATGATATTGGGGGGCCAATTATTCCATAAGGGCTTTCATATTGAGCCATAGGAGCTGCTGGATTTCTTGGCATGGGTTCTCTATCTGATCTTCCTGATTGTCCGTGTGTTATAAGTGCGACCTCACAATAACCAGATGCAATAGCAGATAATGCATGAGCAACATGTATAACGAATGATGAACCTCCGACAGATGTACTATCGGTAAATTTCGGATTTATTCCCAAATATTCAGCAATATCTAAGGTTGACCAGCCAGCAGTAAATAAACCATCGACATCAGATAAATTAAGCCCAGCGTCTTCAAGGGCATTAAGAGCCGCTTCTGCATGAAGGGCTATTGGAGACTTGTTAGGAACTTTACCAATCTCGTTTGATTCAGCAACTCCAATAATATGAGCCTCACCTGAAATACTTTTTAGTTTATTTATGTTTGGCATTATGTATTTGCTGCTTTCAAAATTCTTTCGATTGTATTTTTACTCTTATGTTGACTGAAATTATTTCCATTTAGTAGTGTTATAGATACTAAACCATTTTTTACAGTTTTCATATCTGTTTTATCTTTTGAATTATTACTTTTTTGAGGTTGTAGTTGAGATAATAAAATCTTATACTCATTTTTTGAAACTTGATCTGTTGTAATACTGAGATTAGAGTTTTCTGGTCCGGTTTCTATTGCATGTCCGATTTTTTCATCTTTAGCATTAGGAAAATTTATATTTAGAAATATTTCATTAGGTATGTTTTCAGAGATACATTCTTTTACTATTCGATTTATCATCATTTGCAAATGATGATTATGGATTGATTCAAATGACTCTGAGGAGAATGCTATGCTTTTTTTCCCTTGTGTATTTGCTATCATCGCTGCTCCGATCGTTCCAGATATCATAATATTTCGACTTAGATTATATCCATTATTTATTCCTGACAGGACTATTGTAGGATTTTTACAAATTTCTTTTAGGGCAATAATTACAGAGTCAGCAGGTGTACCATCAACTGAAAAACATTCAACCCCTTTTATTCGATTTTTTTGTTTTTCAACCTCAAGTGACTTAAGAAAGGTAATACTTCCACTAGTTCCTGATTTATTATATTTTGGGGCAACAATGGTAACTTTTCCTAGACTTGCCACTGATCTAGCCAAAGCCCAGATGCCTTCACTTTCTACACCGTCATCATTTGTAATTAGTATTTTCATAAGTCAATTATTTTCTATTTTTAATTATATTATTTAATTTTTTATTTCACGTATTTTCAGATTTTGCTTTATTAACAGAATCAACATCACCTACAGAATCAACGCCACCTAAAGTTTTCGCATTTTCTATTGCATTTTTTATTGCTAAGTTAACACTTTCTATTGCAGCAGAGTGAATTTCATCAATATTAAAATCTTTTTTTGATGTGTTAGTCGATATACCAAAAATTGTATCACCATCATTTTCAGTATGTGAGGGCCTTATGCTTAATGCTATTCCATCTTGGCCTGCCATAGCAAGTCTTGTCGCTTGAATCTTGTCTAACTTTGCATCAGTAGCTACAATTCCTATGGTAGTGTTCGTGAAAAATGTTTTTCTTTTTTTTGGGGGATTTTTTATTAGTATTTCATTCGTATCTAAGAAACCATTTTCTGATTTTGGACCAGCTAAAATATTTCCTTTTTTAGAATCAAAAATGCTACCAAAGGCATTCACAACTATTAATGATGCAACTTTAATACCAGAAGAAATTTTAATGCATGATGTACCAATACCGCCTTTGATTGAAAATTTTTTACCAAGTATTTTACCTACAGTGCAACCAGTTCCAGCACCAAAGTTCCCGGTTGAAAATTGTTTGCTTGCTGTTGACGCTGCTATATATCCTGATTCTGCATTAGGTCGAATTTTATGATTAATAAATCCAAGATCAAAAATAACAGCACTTGGGACTATTGGTATAACAGATCTACCATATTTTATTCCTATTTTTTTTTCTTCAAGGAATTGCATAACTCCATTTGAAGCACTTAAACCAAAAGCACTTCCTCCAGTAAGAAGTATTCCATTTATCCATTTATGACTTGCTAGTGGATCTAAAAGAGCGGTTTCTTTTGATCCTGGAGCAGCTCCTCTAATTTCTATTCCTGCAGACATTTGGTTTTCAGAAATTAATGCTGTGCAGCCGGTTCCATTATCTAGATCAGTGTAATGACCTACTTTAATACCATTTATATCAGTTATTGAACCGTAATTATTCATAATATTGATTGTAACAATTTAAAATTAAAATTATCTTTTATTTGTTTTATACTAATATATAAATTCCATGGTTAGTAATATTTGTGATAAATTTTATATATAAAGGATAATTATTCATTTAGAAAAGGTTTAAATAATATGGGATTTAAGCAACTAGAGCCAGCATATGGATTTGATGATGTTTCTATTTCTCCAGGTATAGAGACCATTAATCCTGACATGACAGATTTGTCATTTAGTATTGGTGAAAATACTGAACATAAATTTGAAATTCCATTCATTGCTTCTGCTATGGATGCAGTTGTCGATCCTAATTTTGCATCATCTATGACGAAATATGGAGGACTTGGCGTAATGAATATGGATGGTATTCATATAAGATATGAGGAATTAGAACAAGTTTATGAAGATATTATCAATGCTCCTAAAGATAAAGCAACTCAGATTATGCAAAAAATATACTCTAAACCTATAGACAAAAATTTAATCTCAAAAAGAATTGAAGATGCAAAAAAAAATGGTGGAATTGTTGCCGTTTCATTCGTACCTCAAACTGCCAAGAGGCATGCTCCAATAGCAGTGGAAGCTGGAGCTGATATAGTTGTTGTTCAAGGTACAGTCGTAACAGCTAGACATTCTTCAAAAAGTCTTGAGGGATTAATACTTTCTAAATTAAAAAAAGAATTAGATGTTCCAATTATTGTTGGAAATACTGTTTCTTACGATGTTACCAAAGAACTTATGGATGAAAATATTGACGGAATCTTAGTAGGAGTAGGCCCTGGATCTGTTTGTACTAGTAGAGAAGTTTTAGGGATAGGAATTCCGCAGATAACTGCAACTATTGAGTGTGCTGCAGCTAGGGATGATTATTATAAAGATAACGGAAGGTATATTCCTATAATTACCGATGGGGGAATTAGAACTGGAGGAGATATTTGCAAGTCATTTGCTGCTGGTACGGACGCAGTAATGATAGGCAGCCCATTTGCAAAATGTAAAGAAGCTCCTGCGAAAGGTTTTCATTGGGGTATGGCAACATGGCATGACTCGTTACCAAGAGGAATAAGAATAAAGTTAGGTACAGAATATTCCTTAGAAGAATTATTATTTGGCCCATCTTCTCGAACCGATGGGACCTTGAATCTTGTTGGTGCATTAAGAGTTTGTATGGGATATGTAGGTGCTAGAAACTTGAAAGAAATGAACAAAGCCAAAATGGTGTATGCTCCAGCAATAAAAACAGAGGGAAAAATATATCAGTCTGCTGGATTAGGTTCATGAAATTTATTAGACCGAGAGGCACATCAGATATATTGCCAGACGAGCAAAATTATTGGAATTATGTACTAGATAAGGCCAAGAATACTGCTATTAAATTTGGTTTTCAAAGTATAGAAACTCCAACTTTTGAGGATACTAATTTATTTAAAAGGGGGGTTGGAGAAGGTACTGACGTCGTAATGAAAGAGATGTATTCATTTGACGATCTTGGTGGTGATTCTATAACACTTAGACCTGAGGGTACAGCATCAGTTTGCAGAGCCTACATTGAAAATGGAATGAAAAATCAACCACAACCTCAAAAATATTTTTATAACGCTTCAATGTTTAGATATGAAAGACCGCAGGCAGGCAGATTACGAGAGCACCATCAATTTGGATGTGAAATTATTGGTGATGAAAATCCAGAGTATGATGCAGAGATAATACAACTAGGTTGGAAATATATTAAAAATCTTGGACTAAGCAATATAGAACTTAAGTTAAATACATTAGGAGATTCAAAAACTAGGAAACTATACTTAAGAGATTTATCAAATTATTATAATCAGTTTATTCATAGGCTCCCAAAAATAGATTCTGATAGATTGCTAAGATCCCCGCTTAGATTGTTAGATTCAAAAGAGATTATAACCAAAGAACTATCATCAGATGCTCCTAAATCAGTAGACTATTTGTCTGAAGAGTCGAAAACACACTGGGATAGGCTAATTTATTTACTAGATAAATTTGCAGAAAATAATGAAGATTTTCATTATGAAGTAGACAATAGATTAGTGAGAGGTTTAGATTATTACAATAGAACAGTATTTGAATTTATACCACAAAATTCTAGTACTCAAGGAACTATTTTAGGTGGAGGGAGATATGACCCCTTAATAGAGATGCTTGGTGGTCCATCAACTCCAGGTATAGGATTTGGTTCTGGAATTGAGAGAATGATAATTGAACTTAAAAAACAAAAAGTTAAAATACCAGCTAATCAAACAGTGGATGTTGTAATTATACACATGGGTGGAATTATAGAAGACCTGTGGGGCTTGATTTCCGACTTAAGAGATAATGGCTTATCTACAGTTTTTGCTCCTAATCGATCAATGAAATCACAAATGCGTTATGCAAATAATATCAATGCTAAAATAGCAATTATTGTGGGTCCAGACGAAATTTCCAAAGGCTCTGTTAATATAAAGGACTTATCTGCTGCAGGCTCCCAAAAAGAGCTTATTTTAGACTCAAAAGTGATTTTTAAATATATAAGAGAAAAAAATATATTATAGGATAATAATGCTTCAATCAATGCAAAATAGATTAGACGAAATTCAAGCTAGATACTTTGAGATAGAAAAACTTATGTCTCAAAACGACATAGCATCTGATCCTAATTCTATAAGAAAACTTGGAAGAGAATATAGCCAACTTCAGACAATAGTAGACTTATGGAGCGATATAAATCAAAATGAGAAAAATTTGAACGAAACTAAGGAAATAATTAAAGAAGAAACGGATCCTGATGTTATTGAAATGGCTAGGGAAGAAGCTCAATTATTAGAAGAAAAAATACTACTGTCAACTGAAAAAATCAAACTTGAATTATTGCCTAAAGATGATGCAGATTTAGCTGATGCAGTTATAGAAATAAGAGCAGGTGCAGGAGGTGACGAAGCTGGATTATTTGCTTCAGATATTTTTCGTATGTATCAAAGATATAGTGAGTTGAAATCCTGGAAACTAAAAATCCTCAGTCAAAATGATACGGGGGTTGGTGGAATAAAGGAGGTAACTTTTGAAATTAGTGGAGAAAAAGTTTATCAAAGATTGCACCTAGAAAGCGGAGTTCATAGAGTCCAAAGAGTTCCTTCTACTGAATCTCAAGGAAGAATTCATACCTCAACAATAACTGTGGCTGTTTTACCTAAAGCAGAAGAAATAGATGTTGAAATTAATGAAAATGATATTAAAATTGATGTTTTTCATTCAGGTGGTGCAGGTGGTCAAAATGTTAATAAAGTTGCAACTGCAATTAGAATAACTCATGAACCATCAGGAATTGTGGTTCAATGTCAAAATGAAAGATCGCAACTGCAAAACAAATTACAAGCATTGGAAATATTAAGATCTAGGCTCTGGGATAGTGAAATTAGAAAACAAAGAGATGAGATAAGTGCTAACCGAAAATCTCAGGTTGGAACTGGTGATAGATCAGAAAAAATTAGAACTTATAATTTTCCGCAATCTAGAATTACTGATCATAGGATTAACATAAATAGCCACCAAATGGCTCAAGTTTTAGACGGGGATTTAGATGTTTTTATTGATCCTTTACTCCAAGAAGAACAAGCAAAAAAATTGGCGTCATTAGAATCTAATACAAGTAATTGAAAAACTTAAATTACCCAAACCTATATAAATATATATTGAGTCTTCTCCAAAATCTTCTCATAGATGATCCTCATATAGAAGCTTCGATATTATTGAAATATTTTATAAAAGAAAAAAAAATAACAGAAGATTCTAAGCTTAGTCTATCTAATCAATCATTTTTATTGGAGATCATGCAAAAAAGATCGTTAGGATTTCCTTTACAGTATATTACACAAGAGGTGAATTTTTATAAATCAAAATTTTATGTTAACTCAAGTGTACTTATTCCTAGACCTGAAACAGAAATTTTAATTGAACAATGTATAGAATTTATAAAAAGAAATAAAATTAAAAATCCCAATATAATTGATATTGGGACAGGATCTGGTGCTATTGCAATTACTATAGCTAAAGAAATATCAGGCTCAATAATATATGCTGTCGATATATCAAAACAAGCCTTAGATGTAGCAAAAATTAATGCCAAAAATAATGATGTAGTTATTCAGTTTATTGAAGGTGATTTATTTGGAGATATAGATTGTAATTTTGATATTATTATATCTAATCCTCCTTATATTCTGACTAACAATATAAAAAATCTTCAACAAGAAGTTCTTTATGAACCCGTTTTAGCATTGGATGGAGGTTTAGATGGTATGGATATGATATCTAAAATTATCAATATTGGAATAAATAGAATTAATAAAAATACTTCTTCGGGAATATTTATTGAAATAGACCCTCAAGTTTTATCACCATTAAGAAAAACACTATCAGGTTTGCCCCATAACTTTAAATATAATATAAAAAATGATTACTCAGGCTATCCAAGAATATTATCAATAACTACATAGATTTTAAAACGTACACGGTAACGGAAAATAATCCTACACGTAAAACTGTTAATTTTTGGGATGTAATTTTATTTTACACGGAAAAGTGTAGGTATATATGAATATGGTTTGATTTTTACACGGTATTCTACACGTAAACAAGTATTAGGCCCCTCTTCTATTCTTTATGGTGGATAATGTTATATTATGAAGTGTTTTTTTTCCTAAAAAATGTCTGTAAATTTCATCTACCATTTCTTCGAAAAATCTTGTTCTAGATCGCTTAGTAGTTCCTGCTATATGAGGAGATAAAAAAACATTAGGCAATTTTCTAATTTTGGAGTTAATTGGTATTGGTTCGGGATCAAACACATCTAAGCATGCAGTTATGTTTTTATTTTGCAAGGCAAATATCATGTCTTTAGTATTAACTATTTGCCCTCTAGAAACATTCACAAAAACTGCACCATCTCTTAAAAGATTAAAATGTTTAAGGCTAATCATTTTTTTTGTTGATGGGGTTAATGGTGCTAAGCATACTACTACGTCATTTTCAGAAAATATTTGATTGAGCTCTATTTTAGAATAGCCTAACTTATTTATGATATTTTTTGGAACATAAGGATCATACACAGATATTTTTGTATTAAAAGGTTCAAGATATTCGCATAACTTTTTAGCAATATATCCAAATCCAATGAATCCTATTTTTTTTTCAGTCAACTCTTCATTTTGAAAAATTATGTTATCTTTTTCATTACTAGGCTGCCAGTATTGGTTATCTATAATTTTCCTGAAATGATATCCTGCACTTCTTAGGCCAATTAAAATTAGCCCTAAAGCCCACTCTGATACAGGATATGATGACCCATGAGTTGTATCTATAACGTTTATTTTTTTGCTTATTGCATACTCAGAATCCATTCTTTTAGAAAATCTATCGCCCTCTAGTTCTCCGATAAGGGATAAACTTTTTGAATTATCTATGACTTCTTTTGTAATCTTTGGCGAACCATGGCAAACAATAATAGCATCTAGATTTTGTGAAAATTTTTTTAAGTCCTTCATGACCATAGGTGATGACTCTGGAGACTCATCCCAACTAGAAAATTCATTTAGTTCCAACCATTGAAAGTTTGAAATTTTATTAAGTTTTTCAAGATCTCGTGGATCTATGTAATTTTCATAGACTTCTTTGTTGCAAACAAGGCCTACATTAGGTGGAAAATTTTTCATAATTTTTTTATAGTTAATTCAAAATAAATATTATTTCGATATATAGTATCAAACTTTTATTCATTATTGGACTGATATGGACTGGAGTAGTTATATGTTTAATTTCGTTTCGAGAAGATCTACCGTATTAGCAAAAAACGGTATGGTGGCTACTAGTCAACCGCTTGCATCTCAATCAGGTTTAGAAATTTTAAAAAATGGAGGAAATGCAGTTGATGCTGCAGTTGCAACTGCAGCTGTTCTTAATGTTGTTGAACCTATGTCTACTGGCATAGGAGGAGATATGTTTGCTTTATACTGGGATAATAAGCAAAAAAAAGTATTTGCACTTAATGGATCTGGCAGTCAATCACGTAATGTTGATATAAAAGATTTGACAGATTTGGGTTTGAAATCTATTCCGAACGAAAAAAACAATTCGCATTTTGCTGTTAGCGTACCAGGGACGGTTGATGGATGGGAGTCATTAATTGATAAATTTGGATCAATGAAATTGTCAGATGTTTTATTTGACTCAATTAATTATGCTGAAAAAGGTTTTCCTGTCTCTGAGATCATCTCTAAAGTATGGTCATCTAAAGAAGTTGTGGAAAAACTTAGGTTTAGAAAATCTGGAGAACAATTTCTCCCAAATGGCAATCCACCAAAGTATGGTGAAATTATAAAACTGCCTAATCTAGCTAAGTCATTGAGGATCATTTCAGAAGGCGGATCGGAAGCTTTCTACAAAGGTGAAATAGCTTCGTCTATAACTAATTTTATTCAATCTCAGGGTGGCTGGCTATGTATGGAAGACCTTGCTAAGCATAAATCTGAATGGGTAGATCCAATTAGCACAAACTACAGAGGATATGAAATATGGGAATGCCCTCCAAATGGTGCTGGAATCATCGCTCTTATGGCATTAAATATTGTTGAAAATTTTGATATCAATTCTATGGGGTTGCAATCAGCAGAAACCTATCATCACTTAATTGAATCTATGAGATTGGCTTTTTCAGATGGTTTATTCTATGTTGCAGATCCTAATAAGACTCATGTTCCTGTTGATCAATTGTTATCAAAAAATTATGCATCTAAAAGGGTTTTAGAAATTTCCTCAAAAGAGAAAAACTCCAATATATCATACGGAAACCCTCTAGGTGGCAGTGATACAGTTTACCTGTCGGTAATCGATAGAGAAGGTAATGCTTGCTCTTTTATCAACAGTTTATATAGTAGTTTCGGTACAGGTTTAGTAGTTCCAGAATATGGAATAGCTTTGCAAAATAGAGGCTCTCTATTTTCACTTGATCCTGAGCATCCAAATTATTTAGAGCCAAGCAAAAAGCCTTATCATACAATTATTCCGGGAATGGCTACAAAAGATGGTGAACTAAGTCTTAGTTTTGGAGTTATGGGTGGCTTTCAGCAGCCTCAAGGGCACTTGCAAACCCTAGTTAATATGATTGATTTTGATCTGGATCCCCAACAAGCTTTAGATGCATTAAGATTTCGAATAGATGTTGAGGGGAATGGTGTAATTCACCTTGAAGATGGCGTAAGTTCTGACTTAGTGAATGAATTAAAGAAGAGGGGGCATGAGGTAAATATTGTCTCAGGTTATGATAGGATAAGTTTTGGTGGAGGTCAGATAATATCTAGAGATCCTTCTAGTAATTTATTGATGGGCGGAACAGAACCAAGAAAAGACGGGATAGCTGTTGGATGGTAGAATTTTAGAATATTTTAGAATATAATGGAAAAATATACCTTTTTATATCTTTTTATATAATGAATCTAAAAGTTAGAGAAGTAGCAATAAAATTAAACGTAAGTGAGAAAACAGTTTACAAATGGCTCTCACAGGGGATTATACCAGCAAAGCGACTTGGAAAAACATGGGTTATTTCAGAAAATGAAATTGAAAAACTTGTAAATCCAGAAATATATCCTAAGCAGAGCTTAGAAAAAATTACTCTTACCAATCGAGACTTTAAGAATACAGATGAACAAGACTTAAAAGAGATTGAGGTACTGGATAAGTTTACTGAATTTTTATCTTCAGCGATAGACCACGGTTATGAGAAAATTCTTGGTCCAAGAAGTTTGGACTCAAAAACTGTGGATAGGATTTCTGATGTACTTGATTCATCAACTGGTGAGATACTTTTACAAGGGATTGGACTAAGAGAATTTTTTGGAGATAAGGGTTATGCCGATATTCTTAGAAAAATGCTAAATGAAAACAGAAAAATACAGATTAAGGCTTTATTAGTTAATCCTAATAGTGATTTTGCTAAAGCTAGAGCAATAGCCGAAGATGGTATAGTTTTTGATGATGATGAAGTTTTTAAGTCAGGTCCACTTTATAGTGATAGTTGGAGAAGTATGAATATGATTGCGTCCATCAAAAAAAAATCCCTAGATCTTTCTAGTTTTTCTCTTGATGTAAAATTCGTTAATCATTGGCCATCATCCTATCTAATTATGACAGAAAAGTATACCTTTATAGAATCTTATCAGTTTGCAAACCTGCAAAATATTTATGGAGAATCTTCCTTCGATGGATTAGTTCCAATGATGCAGCTGAAATCCAAAAGTGATTACGGTAGAATTCTTAGGAATCACTTTGAATATATTTGGTCTGGAAGTAACCCATATATACCAATATATTCCCTTTCAGAAATATCACAGAATATGATAATTAAATAGTTCCGGAAGTTTACGGAACTAATAGTAGAAAAAAGGGGACTATTGTCTATATAATTTCTAATATAGTTAAGTATATTTAATTTTCATTTATATGAGTAAAATACAGGAGAAAAAAATGGGCAAGATAAATGTAGCTATTATAGGGGCAGGAAACTGTGCTTCTTCCCTTGTGCAAGGTTTGTATAAGTATAGTGAAGTTGATGAAACTTCGGAAAAAATTCCAGGATTAATGCATAATGTTCTTGGTGGGTATGCATTAAGTGATGTGAATATAGTTGCTGCGTTTGATGTTGATAAAGAAAAAGTTGGTAAAGATTTATCTGAAGCTTTATTTACCAAAAATAATAATGCTCTAAAATTTCATGATGTACCAAATATGGGTGTAAAGGTTGATAGAGGTATGACTCATGATGGTATTGGAGAGTATTTGGAAGAAGTAATCGAGAAAGCCTCAGGTGAAACATCAGATATTGTAGGGATATTGAGAGATCGAAAAGTTGATGTTGTAATAAATTATTTACCTGTTGGCTCTGAACAAGCAACTAAATGGTATGTAGAACAAGTTCTTTCTGCCGGTTGTGCTTTTGTAAACTGTATTCCGGTTTTTATAGCGAAAGAACCATACTGGCAAAAAAGATTCAAAGATAGAGGTTTACCAATAGTGGGAGATGATATTAAGTCTCAGGTTGGTGCAACAATCGTACATCGAGTGCTTGCTAGATTGTTTGAAGATAGAGGTGTTAGATTAGATAAAACATATCAATTAAATTTTGGTGGTAATACGGATTTTTATAATATGCTTGAAAGATCAAGATTAAAATCAAAAAAGATTTCTAAAACTAACGCTGTTCAATCGCAATTGGAAAAAGAATTACCAACAGATGATGTTCATATTGGACCGTCAGATCATGTCCCCTGGCTTGAAGATAGAAAGTGGGCGTATATTAGATTAGAGGGTACATCATGGGGAGACCAGCCGCTAAATGTAGAATTAAAATTAGAAGTTGAAGATAGTCCAAACTCTGCAGGAGTTGCTATCGATGCAATTAGAAATGCTAAAATTGCATTAGACAAAGGAATAAGTGGGCCTGTAGAGCCTGCTTCAGCGTATTTTATGAAATCTCCACCATTACAAATGCGAGATGATGATGCGAGAAAAGCAGTTGAAGATTTTGCAGATTTAGAATAATCTAAATAATTAGTTCTAAAAAATGTGATATTAGTCTGAGTTTTCAACTCATGGATAATCATAATTTGTTATACACTTAATCCTAACTAAAACGTTATATTTTTTAGGTAATAAAATGAAAATAGCAGAGATTTCTCCTTATGATTTTTCACATCCTGGTGGTGTACAAAGGCACATATCTTCATTAAGCAGTGAACTGGTTTCAAGAGGTCACGATGTTTCAGTCATAGGTCCATGCTCAAAGTCAACTCCACTAGTCAATCTGGAAAATGTTAATTTTGTTCCTCTTGGTAGATCAATTCCTTTTCCTACTGCTGGTTCTATTGCAAGAATCTCTATTTCACTATGGCATGAATGGAAATTAAAATCTTTTTTACAAACTGAAAACTTTGATATAGTTCATATTCATGAACCACTGATGCCGCTCACATCTCTTACTGCAGCTACATTTTCTAGATCTACAACTATAGGTACTTTTCATGCTTATAATGAAGGTAGATCTAAGGGATATATTTTAGGTAAAAGGCTAAGATTACTTGAAAGATTTGCAAATAGATTAGATGGGAGAATAGCTGTTTCAGAGCCTGCGAAAATTTTTCATAATAAATATTTCCCATCAGATTACAAGGTAATACCAAATGGATTAGATGTGGACAGATTTTCAACTCCTACAATGAGGCCAACCGTTATGAAAAGTGAAAACATTAATTTACTTTTCGTAGGAAGAGTTAATGAGTCAAGAAAAGGTCTTAGATATGCTCTTGGTGCATACTCTAGGTTAAAATGGCAATATCCTAATTTAAGATTGATTATTGTTGGCTCAGGGGTGCCAGACAAAGAATCATACAGAGTTATGGGGGAAAGATCATTAGATGATGTAATATTTTTAGGTCCTATGTCAGAGTCTGAATTACCAAGTTATTATCAACATGCAGATATATTCTTGGCCCCAAATACAGGCAAAGAAAGTTTTGGATTCATTACCATAGAATCTATGGCATCATCAACTCCTGTGATTGCTGCTAGTATTCCTGGGTTTCAATCTGTTATTAAAGATGGATATAATGGAATTTTGGTTGAACCAAAAAATGAAAAATCCCTAGCGATAGCTATAAAAAAACTCATAGATAATCCATCACTAAGAACTTCACTTGAAATAAATGGTAGGTTGTCTGTGGAGAAGTATAGTTGGAAAAAAGTCACTAACAATATAATTCGTTACTTTAATAATGTGAAAAATATACGTAATAACACACTAAAAAAATCTAAAAATAAAGTAAATTAGTATGATTTTAGATTTGCAAAAATTCAGGTATAAAATAAGGTATTTTATTGGAAAATATTACGAAGATCCATTGGTAAATATATTTATAAGTATTAAATTCAGGGCATCTACAATTACACTTTTTGGCTTTTTAATCACATTAATTTCATCTTATTTTATTTATCAGGGAAGTTTTGTTATCTCTGCCATTATACTTCTTGTAGGTTCTTCATTTGATATGTTAGATGGAGGTGTTGCAAGAAAAACTAATACTGTAAGCAACGCTGGTGCTCTATTAGATTCTGTTTTTGATAGAATTTCTGAGGCTGTCATATTTATATCTTTAGTTTTTTATTATCTGAGTAATGGATCGGAAAATAATTTTGAAGTATATATATGTATTCTTGGTTTAGTTGGCTCGATTATGGTAAGTTATATTCGTGCTAGATCTGAATCATTGGGAGTTTCTGGTACCGCTGGAATATTAACTAGGCCAGAAAGATTAATAATTTTAATTGTATCCTTAATGTTGAATAATCCAATTTATGCTTTGTGGATTCTTGCAATAGGTACACCAATTAGCGCAGGGATTAGATTTTTTGATTCATGGAATACTTTACGAAAAAAATAAATTTATTTCTAATATTACTACTTGCACTTTTCTTAATATTTTCTAGTATTCACAAGAATATTGCTTTATTTTCTGATTACACAGAATATGTTGATATATTAGAGCAGTCTGCTGATTCTGATTTTCCTAATGGCATAAATTTTCAAATTAATTTCACCTCTGAAAAAAATATAGAAGATGTTAAGATTGTGCTTTTAGTTGGCAATAGGAGTACTTCTCAATACTCATATATGGATTTAAGTAAAGCAAATAATCAAATTTTCGCAGAACATTTTTTTAATTCTGGTAGTATAAATAATTTCATTCCACCATCTACCAAAATTAGTTATTTTTATGAGTTTATTTTTGATGATAATTCCTCATATATTTCTGAAGACTTTTTATTTTTTTATCACGATAATAGATTCAAATGGCAAGAAATAATTACAGAAAAGTCTAATGTATTTTTTTATGATATATCTATAGATTTAGCTGAAGCGATATCAAATATTTCAGATCAAACAATTACCGAAATGTCTAAATTGCTTGATGTAAAAATTGGTAATAGTATTAATCTTGTCATATATAACAATACCGATGATATGCATTCTGCTGTAACGCATAAAAGTAAAACCTCTAGTGAAAAATTGACCATATTAGGTCAGGCTTTTTCAGATGAAAAAATTGTAATTGTTTTATTAGATGAACAGGTTTTTGAAACTGTAAATCATGAAATAACACATATAATAAGTTCAATTGCTACTGATAATAGTGATTTTTTTCCATTATGGTTGAATGAAGGTCTATCAGAATATTCCGATATAACTCACCAGAAATATGCTTCTATACTTAAGTGGGGTATAGAAACAGAAAATTTATTGCCACTTAAGCAACTTAATACCTTTCCTGGCGATCCTAAAAAGACAATTTTAGCCTATGGTCAAAGTCAAAGTACAGTGAGGTATTTAATTGATAATTATGGCCAAAAAAACATAGCTAATTTATTCCAACGGATAAGAAAAATTAAATCATATTCTGCAATTGATACTGAATTTACTAATGTGTACGGATTTAATTTAGATCAGTTATATTCTTTGTGGAAAGATAATTTATATCAAGAACTAGAAATTAAATCTCCTAAAAATATAAGCTTAATGGATAAATTATTTATAAGGAAAAATTATTACATAATTCTGTCATTGTTAGTTTCTGCACTTGTGTTATTACTTTTATTTAGGTGGGCTAAGAAAACCTCATCTTGATCAGATTATTCAATGTTTCTCCTAAAATATAATTCATATCGTTTACATCAATAAAATTACAGTTTTTTCTCAAAGCTTCAATAGTTTGCTTGTATGTCATTGATTCTTGAACTACAGGGAAATCTGAACCCCAGCACATTTTTTTATTAAAGGAATTATAGCACTCCTCAAAAATCCATCTTGAATCATCATAAGGATATTTCCAATGAATCTTGTCTACATAATGGAATCCAGAGAATTTTAAGTGTATATTATCTAATTTTGAACTTTCTTTGACCTCAATTAAATTTTTTTTTATTTTAGAGTTTTTTGCAGTTAAACCAGACATGTGATGACATAGAATATTAAGATTTGGAAATCTCTCTGCCAATTTTCTTAGTTCTTTTTGGTGATTTGGTTTAATGGCTAAGGATGCAATTAGTTTATTATCATTTGCAAATTTAAAAAAATCTAATCCTTCTGAAGAATTAAACCACGATGCATCATCCTCTTCTGCAACATAATGAGTAAATCCAAGAATATTATATTTCTTTAATGCATTTTCTAACCTATTAGTTGCACCTTTTGTATGATAAGTTTTTGACCACATAGAATCGATATCTGCTAATTGTAAAAATTTATCTGGATAATTTCTAATTTTGTCGTATACGTAAACATTGTTATCAAAATTATTAAATATTTCCGCACAAACTATTGTTGCTAAATTGACATTATTTAGAGTAATTTTATTTAAGAGTAATTCTATTGATCCATGGTTCTCAGGGTCTGGTACTTCAGGTAAATATGGCCAAATTTTCCATGCATGGCAATGTGAATCTATAATCATAACTTCATACATTATATAGAAAAAATAATATAAAGAATAACTGCGAAACATATTAGAAACATATATGAAACATAAAAGAAACAAGTAGGAAACATAAAAGAAATATTTGCAATTTACATTTAATTCTATAACTAAAAATATATTTATAGGAGAAAATTATGGATTCTGGTCATACCGCATGGATGCTTACTGCGTCTGCACTTGTATTTTTTATGACACCCGGTTTAGCTTTTTTTTATGGAGGGTTAGTAAGGGCAAAAAGTTTAGTAAACACAATAATGTTAAGTTTTATAACAATTGGGGTTGTTTCAATTGTGTGGACTTTGTGGGGATATAGTCTTGCTTACGGAAATGGTGAATTAATAGATGGGTTCATAGGGGATTTTTCTTTATTAGGCCTTAGTGGAGTTGAAATGTTCTCTCAAGAAGGTGATGCTATAAGTCCTTTGTATGATGTGTTATTCCAAATGATGTTTGCAATAATAACTCCAGCATTGATTACTGGAGCATTTGTTGAGAGATTCAAATTTTCTACATATTTAGTATTCACTGTTATTTGGATAACTATAGTATATGCCCCAGTTGCTCATTGGGTTTGGGGTGGAGGATGGATCGGTGCTGATGGAGCAGGAGCACTCGATTTTGCAGGTGGAACTGTAATACATATAAATGCTGGAGCCGCAGCAGTTGCAGCTGCTCTACTTGTCGGTAGAAGAAAACTTCCAGGGTTGCAACCAAATAATGTCCCATACATTGTTTTAGGTGCATCAATACTATGGTTTGGTTGGTTTGGATTTAACGGAGGTTCTGCTTTGGCATCAGATGATTATGCTGTAAATGCTATGCTTGTAACACAAATAGCTGCAGGTACAGCTGCAACTACTTGGGGAATACTTAGTATGATTAGTTCTGGAAAAATTAGTGCCGTCGGTACTGCAACTGGAGCTGTAGCTGGTCTTGTTGCCATTACACCTGCAGCCGGAGCTGTAAATCCAATGGGAGCCTTAGCAATTGGTTTTGGAGCTGGTTTGATATGTTATTATGCTGTGGAATTAATCCATAAAACTAGACTAGATGATGCCTTGGATGTTTTTGCTGTTCATGGAGTTGGAGGATTATGGGGATGTATCGCTACAGGTATTTTTGCAATAGAAAGTATAGCAGGAGTAAAGGGAGTGGTGCAAGGTGAATTTGATCAAGTATGGATTCAAATTTATACTGCACTGGGAACATTGGCTTACTCTTTTGTAATTACTTATGGGGTTTTGTATATTCTTGATAAAATTCCAGTACTCGGCCTAAGAGTATCTGACTCAAATGAAGATCAAGGACTTGACCTTTCTGAACACGGGGAGCAATCTTCCATAGAAGATGGAGCAAACTAATAGTAATACATAAAAGCCTACTAAGTAAAAACTTTTACTAGTAGGTTTTTATATTTAAGGCATATTAAATATATAAATTAATTCTTTAGTATCGTGTATCATTAATTGTTTTAGGAGCGTAGCTCAGTTGGCTAGAGCACTGGTTTCCAAAACCAGGGGTCGGGGGTTCGAGTCCTCCCGCTCCTGCCATAATATTATCAGCCGGGGTGCTGAAACTGGTAGACAGGCTACGTTGAGGGCGTAGTGATCATTGATCGTGCGGGTTCGAATCCCGCCCTCGGCACCAATAATATTAGTATATAATTATATGAAAATGGCGACGTGGCCAAGTGGTTTAAGGCGGAGGTCTGCAAAACCTTTATTCGGCGGTTCGAATCCGCCCGTCGCCTCCAAATTATTAAGGTTTATATGGCGGTATAAATGAAAAATCCCTTAGAAAATTTACCTTTAGTTGAGCCTGGCCGATTGATGATAAATATTCCTGTAACTATGCGTGACGGAATAAAGTTGTCAGCTGATATATGGCTCCCTCCATCAAAATTTGGTAATGGTCCATGGCCTGTTCTTTTGCTTAGAACTATTTATGATAATCAAGAATCAAGATATATTGAATGGACCAGATATTTTAATGAATCTGGTTATGCAGTAGTACTTCAGGATTGTAGAGGCAGAGGTGATTCTGAAGGAGTGTGGGATCCATACGTATGCGAACTATATGATGGATACGATACACATGAATGGATTGGACGGCAATCATGGTGTGATGGTAATTTAGGTACATTTGGTCTATCTTATCCAGGTTTTACACAGTCTTTACCTGCAAGCTTAAATTCGAAGTATTTAAAAGCTATAGCTCCTATTGCATCACAACAAGATAATTATGGTCACCATAGAGTTAATGGCGTTATTCATCATATGGTGTGTTTTGCATTCTTAAATATGCTTGGAAAGTCAATGCAATATGAGGCTTTGAAACATTTTGATCAAGATAGTTTTTTTTTCGAATTGCCTTTGGAAACAGCAATGGAAAAAGTTTCTGCCACTCATCCATACTTTAAAGGTGTTCTAGAACATGAAAAATATGATGAATGGTGGACAAGTTATAGCTTAATAGATAAATACCAAGATATGGAAGTTCCTTCGTTATTTATTACTGGTTGGTATGATTCCTTACAAAATGAAAATTTTAAGATATTTAATGGCTGGACAAAAAAATCAAAAACAAAAGATGCACGTGAAAAAACAAAGTTGATTATTGGCCCGTGGAGCCACCAAATTGCTCCGTGGGGGAGAGTAATGATGGGTAAAAATGGAGAATATGCGGATAGAGTTTTTGGTAAAAATTCTCTTTTAGACATTATAAATATGCATACTCATTGGTATGATCAGCGACTCAAGGGCATAAATACTGGTATTGATGATGAACCACCAATAAAACTTTTTGTTATGGGTGAAAACGTTTGGAGATATGAAAATGAATGGCCACTAAAAAGAACAAATTGGACAGATTTTTATATCTCGAGTGAAGGAAATGCTAAAAGTGAAAAAGGAAAATTAAAAATCCACAAACCAATAGAAAAAAAATTATTTGATTCTTATATTTATGACCCTAATGATCCTGTTCCTTCATTGGGCTCTCAGTACCAAACATACGATTTTTGTGGACCCCACGACAGATCAAAAATTCAGGAAAGATCGGATGTGTTAGTTTTTCAGTCAGAAAAATTAGATCAAGAAATTGAAGTTACGGGACCTATAAAAGCTATAATATATGTATCCTCAGATTGTATTGATACTGACTTTACTGCTACCTTGACAGATATAGAGGAAAATGGAAAAGCAATTGCGCTTTGCGAGGGAATAGTTAGGGCCAGATTTAGAAATGGTACAGATAATCCAAAAATGTTAAAACCAAATAAAATTTATGAGGTTGAGATTGATATGTGGAATACTTCAAATTTATTTAAAAAAAATCACATGATATGTTTGGAGATATCAAGTTCTAACTTTCCACGTTATAATCGTAATCTTAATACTGGAGGTAATATAGAAAAAGGATTTGAAATGAAAAAAGCTAACCAAAAAATATATCATGGTTCAGAGTATCCTTCACGATTAGTATTACCTATAATACCTAAGGAATAACAATTATATGCTAGAAAGATTTTTAGTTCCAGAGAAAGATAGAATCTATATTTCTGAGGAAAAAATGAGAACTGCAACAATTGAAATTTTCAAGTCTTGTGGTTTGTCAGATGTAAATGCAAAAACCTCTGCAGATGTTTTGATCACCAGTGATCTAAGAGGATGTGAATCTCATGGTGTATCAAATCAATTAAGAGTTTATACAAAAATGTATAATGATGGCGAAATTAATCCCAGACCAAATATAGAAATAGTTAGAGAAACTAATGCCACTGCTAATTTGAATGGGGATGAGGGCCTAGGTTTACATGTTTTACCAAAAGCTATGGAAATTGCGATTGGTAAGGCTGAGAAACATGGAATAGGTAGCGTTACAGTGCATAACTCAAGGCATATTGGTATGCTTGCTTATTATTCAATGATGCCATTAAGTAATAATATGATTGGGTTTACAACTACTGCTGGAAACCCGTTGACCATGGTTCCAACTAACGCAGGCGAAAAATTATTTGCTACTAATCCTTGGGCATGGGCTGCTCCTGCAATGACTTTACCTCCTTTTGTTTTTGACGTCGCGACTACCCAAGTTGCTGGTAATAAGCTACATCTTGCAAAAAGAGTAGGTGCGGATATTGAACCATCTTGGATAGCTGATACTAAAGGTAGACCTATACAAGAGCCTACTAAGCTTCCAGATGAATATATGCTTTTACCCTTTGGAGGAACTAGAGAGCAAGGATCTCATAAGGGTTATGGTTTCGCAGCTACAAGCGAGATTTTATCTACCATATTATCAGGTATGGGACCAGGTTTTTTGATGCCACCTAAACCAAGGACAGTCATGGGACATCATGTTCAAGCTATTAAGATTGATGGATTTATAGATCCAGACGATTTTAAGAAAGATATGGATAAATTTTTATTGGGTTTGATAAATGCTAAACCTGCTCCAAACAAAGATAGAGTAATCTATCCAGGGTTAACTGAGTATGAGGAGCAAAAAATTAGAAAATCCAAAGGTATACCATATCATTCGGAGGTTATAAATTGGTTCGAATCATACAAAAATGAAATGGATTTAAGTTTTAATCTTTATGAATAATTTTACAAATAGGTGATCATAATTATAGAAGCTACAACCATTAATACCGAAATAAACTTAAAAATTATATCTGGGAAAATAAATTTTTCATGAACTAATTTTGGAGTTATATACGAACCAATTAAGCTGATTATGAAAATAAAAACAGTTCTAGAACTTGTAATTGTTGATACAAGCGCTACTGGTCCATTTGATATTGCGTAGGTTATTGATAAATGGCCAAATACTGGAGCAAGACCTTGACTTGATATTAACCATAATGATCTTTTTGGTACTATGATAAAACTAAAAAGATCTTTAAAGGAATCTTTTCTAAGAAATAAAGCCATCATTGTAATTGATATTCCAATCCCTCTCATTGAAACAATCTGGTAGGGTGAAAAATCTTCGCTTATTGATTTAGTGATTAAGTGTGATGTTCCAATTAATATAGCACTTATGACTAGTAAAAGAAGCAATGGCTCAAATAATTGATTGTTTTTTTTCTCTTGCTCTGAAAATTTTAAAGAAGCAATTATTGTACCAGTTATTGCAAGAATTATTGCAACCCAGTTTAGAATACTTAGTATTTCATTAAATATAATTACCCCCATAATTGCTACGTATATAGGATATGTAGACATTATAGTTGAAACTCTAGAAGGTTCAGTTTTTTGTATCATCCAAAACATAATAATTAATCCTATGCCTTGTAATGCTCCTATTGAACATCCAATTAATGAAAGTTTAAGGGTTAAATTTTCAGGAAAGTTTAATAAGAATAAAAATATACCTATGATTCCTTGGCTTAGTCCAACAAACAAATTAAAACTTTTAATAGAAAGATTAAATTCAGATAATACTCTTTTATCAGTAATATTAACAATGGCAAAAATAATAGGATTTAAAATTGAAAAAATTATCCAAAGTTCCAAAGTCTTAAAATCCTATCCTCTAACAGTGCTCCATTTTTTTGACATTATTTTTTCAAGACCATCATCGTTGAGTTCTATTCCCAGTCCTGGTTTATCACCGACATTGATACATCCATCTCTATCAAGAACATATGGATCTTTTATGTAGCCGTTACCAATAATAGTTTTGTTATCTTTTCGAAAATCATTCACTTCGTTATGCTCTTGTATGAGGAAATTTGTTGTACATACATCAACTTGAAAACATGCAGCTAACGCCACAATACTTAGTGGGCAGTGTAGTGCGAGTTTTGCATAAGCAGCTTCTCCGATTGATGCTATTTTTTTTGATTCAGTGATTCCACCCGCATGACATATATCAGGTTGCATAACATTAATAGAATTTTGTTTTAATGCATCAAAGAATATCCATTTGCCCATCCACCTTTCTCCAGCTGCTATAGTCCCGTATGTATCATTTTTTATATCTCTAAGAATATCAACTCTTTCAACAGGCATTGGTTCTTCGATAAATAATGGTCTATGAGGCTCTAATGCTTTAATGAGTTGCTTTCCTATAATGGGATTTGGGTTATGAATATCTATTGCAATATCAATATCTTTGCCAACCCCTTCTTTGGCTGCAACAAATCGTTTTACTATTTCATCAACCTTATTTGTAGATTCTAATTCGTCTCCTAAGGAGATATGCATTTTTAATGCCTTAAATCCCCATTCTTCAGTTAATACCTCAGCTGCAATTTTATACATTTCAGGCTTTACGTTATAAAAATTACTAAAAAAAACTTTTGCGTTTCGTTTATCTGCCATATATGGATCACCAGGTTCCACAAAATGTGGCATTTCATGTCCTAATGCTCTATAAATTTTTATTTTTTCATGAACTTTACCACCTAGCATTTTATATATTGGTAAACCTGCAGCTTTGCCTGCAATATCCCATAAAGCTATATCTATCCCACTTATTGCACTCATTTTAATTGGCCCACCATAGTACCCAGCGCTATGTTCGTACATTTTTTTCCATAATTTTTCAACATTTGTAGGATCTTCACCAATTAAGATATTTTCTAGTCTCATAACTTCAGAAATTACAGGTTCGGGGTGATTTTCAAGATATGGTTCTCCTATGCCAAAAATTTCTGTATCAGTGTGAATTTTTAACCATACCCAACTTGGAGGAATTTTTAGAATTTCTAATTTAGTTATTTTCATCAGTTATTCCAACCTTTTTTATCAATTATTCGACCGGCAATATTACTTATTTTTTTCATTTCTTTTTCGTCTCTATATTCTTTTGAAGTTGCAACAGCATGCTCAAGTGCATTATGACTGCCGCAAGAAAATGGTGCTTTCAAATTAGATATAATTGGTATGATTTTTGAGATTAGTTTTTTTGCATTATCTGTATTTTTTGAAAGAGTATCTAATATTGAATTGGTACTAACATTTTCATGATCATCGTGCCAGCAATCATAGTCAGTTACAAGAGCGATAGTAGAGTATGCGATTTCAGCTTCTCTAGCTAATTTTGCCTCAGGCATATTTGTCATTCCTATAATGTCAGTACCCATTTTTCGGAAATAGTTTGATTCAGCTTTTGTTGAGAATTGGGGTCCTTCTATAACTACGTATGTGCCTGAATCATGTACTTTAATACTTAGTTGCTTAGCGGATTCATAAATTACTTTATTCATTATCTTACAAGTAGGTTCAGCCATACTTACATGAGCTACAAAACCTTTCTCAAAAAAAGAATTTTGTCTGAGATAAGTTCTATCAATGTATTGATCTACAATTACAAATGATCCAGGTTTTATGTTAATGTTTAGAGATCCTACAGCTGAAAAAGAAATTATTCTATCTACTCCAGAGTTTTTTAATGCTTCAATATTTGCTCTATAATTAATGTCGCTAGGCGAAATTGTATGACCTCTTGCATGTCTAGGTAAAAAAACTACCTCATGGTCATTTAATTTTCCAAATAGTAATTTATCAGAGGGATTTCCGAAATTTGAACTCACTTTCAACCATTGCTGATCAGTAAATCCTTCTAAGTCATATAGCCCTGTTCCACCAATTATTCCAATTTTTGAGTTCATTTTTTATTATTTATGTTTATTAATTTATATTATATTTGTATCATTAATTTCGTATATTTATAATTATTTTATAAATCATTATAATTACAATATCATTTATTTGCCGAGGTGGCGGAATGGCAGACGCAGCGGGCTTAAAACCCGCCGCCAGTAAAATGGCGTGTGGGTTCGAATCCCACCCTCGGTACCACTATTTTATTTCAATATATTTCATTATTGATTCTGATATTTGTTTTATATTGCTAAAATCTATTGTTTCAATATATATTCTCAGGAGTGGTTCTGTCCCTGATATTCTAATAGCTACCCAAGAATCATCATCAATAAAGAATTTTATTCCATCAAGTGTGTTAATACTTAAGACTTTAAATTTTCCTATATATTCTGGTCTTAGGGAAGTTATATTTTTTTTGATATCTTCATATACTTCAGGATGAATTTCTTTATCAATCCTGTGGTAAATTTTATAACCAAACTCTTTATGTAATCGATCTAGCAAATTTCCTGGAGTTTTATTATTTTTTATCATAGATTGTAAAAAGTAAAGTGCAGATAAAATTCCATCCCTTTCGGGAATGTGATTTCTAAAGGCATATCCTCCGCTTTCTTCACCACCTAAAATTGATTTCTTTTTTTCAATTATTGGAGCAATATTTTTAAAGCCAACTGGAGTTCTGATTATTTCGCAATTATATTTTTCTCCAATTTTTTCTATCATAGAAGACATAGTTATGTTGCATACTATTGATGTTGAGTTTTTTTCATACTGGAGCATATGATCTGACAGTATTGAAAATACGTTTAAAGTAGAAATATAATTGCCTTTTTCATCAATAATTCCTAATCTGTCAGCATCTCCATCAAATGCAATTCCAATATCTGCATTATTCTCCTTTACAGAATCAATCAATGGCATTAAGTTTTTTTCAATCGGTTCTGGTTGTACCATATTTGGGAATTCAGGATCAAAACTTTCACGTATTTCAATTACTTCATGACTGGTATTTTTTAGAATTTTTTTTACTAAATTTGACCCAGAACCATGCATATAATCTACAACGATTTTTAATCTTCCATTGACTGAGTCAATATCAAAATTTTCGAATATTTTTTTTATATATAATGAATGAACATCGAATTTTGTATCTAAATTTGAACTTATATCATAACTTTTCTGAATATTTATACCTGAGTAAATATTTTTTTCAATTTTTTCTATATCTTTTTCAGGGGCAGAACCACCATTCTTGTATTTTATTTTTATTCCATTCCATTCCTTAGAGTTGTGACTTGCAGTAATCATTACTCCATAGCTAGCTTGATAATGTTTTACTGCAATACTGCAAGCCGGGGTAGGTGCGAATGAATCAAATGAAAATGTTTGTATGTTATGTTCATTTAGAGTGCTTACAACAATTTCAGCAAATTCCTTAGATTTATATCTGCTATCGTATCCAACTACGACGGGTTTAGATTCCATCGACTGGTTTAATATATGCTTAATCAGGCCAATAATACAAAGTTTTATATTTTTCTCATTAAAATTTTCCTGATAAGTGTCTCTCCAACCATCAGTTCCAAATTTAATTTTTGTATTTGGATTCATATAAAACTAAGTTTTTATTCTAAAGCTTTTGATAAAGGTTCAACTTTATCTAATTTTTCCCAGGGTAGTTCTAGGTCATCTCTTCCAAAATGTCCATATGCAGCGGTTTGCTTATATATAGGCCGTCTGAGGTTGAAATGATCAATAATTGCTTGAGGCCTAAGATCAAAAACCTCATTAACAATATCAACTAATTTTCCTTCACTTATTTTTGAAGTTCCCTTGGTGTCAATTTGTATTGATATCGGTTTAGAAACACCAATAGCGTATGATAGTTGAACTTCTGCTTTATCAGCTAATTTAGATGCGACAATGTTTTTTGCAACCCATCTAGCAGCATAGGCCGCAGATCTATCAACTTTAGTTGGGTCTTTTCCTGAAAAAGCACCTCCACCATGTCTTGCACTACCACCATATGTATCAACAATAATTTTTCTTCCTGTCAATCCTGCATCACCAACAGGTCCCCCAATTACGAATCTTCCAGAAGGATTTATAAAATATTTGGTGTTGTCATCAATCAGATTATCAGGAATTATTTTTTTTATAATCTTATTTTTTATATCTTGATGTATGGTTTCATTATTTACATCAGGGTCATGTTGAGTTGAGATTACTATAGTATCAACTCTTTGAGGCGAATGATCCGAATTGTATTCAACTGTTACTTGACTTTTTGAATCGGGCCTTAAGTACTTAATCGTATTATTTTTCATAGCATTAGTCATCTCTTTTGTTAATTCATGAGCTAGAAAAATAGGTAGAGGCATCAAAGGCTTTGTTTCATTAGTTGCATAACCTATCATCATCCCTTGGTCTCCAGCACCAACTTCTTGGCTATCAGTTTCTCTCGTTTCCAGTGAATCAGTTACCCCGGCTGAAATATCGCTAGATTGCTCATCTAAAGCAATAAGAATAGAGCAACTTTCAGAATCGAATCCATATCCTGGCTTGTCATACCCGATATTTTTTATTGTTTCTTTTACAACATTTTTTATATCAACTTTAGCCTTAGACGTTATTTCTCCAAAAACTAATACCAAGCCTGTAGTAATCGATGTTTCACATGCTACCCGGCTCAATGGATCTTGCTCTAAATATGCATCAAGAATAGAATCTGAGATTTGGTCACACATTTTATCTGGGTGTCCTCCAGAAACAGATTCAGATGTAAGTAAGTAGTTATTATTATTCATTTTTATTCCTATTAGGTTCCTAACTCCCAACTATTTAAGTATTTATCTTGCTCTGCTGTAAGAGTATCGAATGACATATTCATAGCAGTTAGTTTTAATCTAGCAATTTCAGAATCAACATCATTTGGCAAAGTGTAAACTTCAGGAGATAAAGTTTTATGATTTTTTACTATGTATTCTCCAGCTAATGCTTGGTTCGCAAAAGACATATCCATTACACTGGGCGGGTGCCCTTCTGCTGCTGATAGATTAATTAATCTGCCTTCGCCCAGAATAAAAATCTTTCTACCATCTTCAACTGTGTATTCTTCAACAAATTCTCTTATTTGCCTTTTTGATTCAGACATTTTTTCTAAAGAATCTATATTAATTTCTACATTAAAATGACCTGAGTTAGCAACTATAGCTCCATCTTTCATTTTTTCAAAATGATGCTTGTCAACAGCACTCATGCCTCCTGTAACAGTTAGGAAAATGTCACCTATTGAACTAGCTTCATTCATGGACATAACCTGGTGTCCATCCATGACTGCCTCTAGAGCTTTTACTGGGTCAACTTCGCATACAACCGTGTGTGCTCCCATTCCTTTTGCTCTCATTGCAAAACCTTTTCCACACCAACCATATCCAATTGTGACGACAGTTTTTCCCGTAATTAGAATATTAGTTGCTCTTATGATTCCATCTAATGTACTTTGGCCTGTACCATACCTATTATCAAACATATGCTTAGTTTGTGAGTCGTTTACAGCTACTACCGGGTACATTAGCTTTTTCTCATTAGAAAGAGCTTTTAATCTAATTACACCCGTTGTTGTTTCTTCCATTCCACCAATAACATTATCTAGTAAATGTCGCTTATCGCTATGAAGCATTGCTACTACATCTGCTCCGTCATCCATTGTTATATTAGGAGCAGTATCAACAGTTGCTGACATATGGTCATAGTATGTTTTAGAGTCTTCACCTTTTATTGCAAAAATTGGTATACCATTCTCAACTAGGTGAGCTGCAATATCATCTTGTGTTGAAAGTGGGTTTGAAGCACAAAGTGTAAGTTCTGCACCTCCGGCTTGTAGTGTCATAGCTAGGTTGGCAGTTTCTGCTGTTATATGAAGACAACCTGCAAGTTTGATACCTTTTAAAGGTTTTTCTTTATTGAATCTATCCTTTATTTTTCTTAAAACAGGCATTTCTCTTTCTGCCCATTCTGCTCTAAGGTAACCTTTGTTTGCAAGATTAATATCTCTGATATCGTAATCCATGTTATCTCCATTAAATATAATTTTTTCTAAATATATTCTATTTCATGTTTATTGTTTGTGCATAGGGTTAAAATAAGTTAATTTAGAGAATTCTTCAAAACGATCCTTTATATCACTATATTTAAGATTTTTAAACCTATTTATACCGAAGTCCTCAACAGCGAATGAAGCCATTGTGCTTCCAACAATAATTGCAGTCTTTAGTGTTTCGGAATCGATTACTCCATGTTTTGCTATATATCCCATAAAGCCCCCTGCAAATGAATCTCCAGCACCTGTTGGGTCAATAACATTTTTTACGGGAAAAGCAGGAGCAGAAAAAATATTGCTCTTGGAAAAAAGTTTAGCTCCAAATTCGCCCAACTTTATTACAAGATTATTCGATCCATAGGTCTTTACTTTTTCATATATATTTATTGAATTATCTTCAGAAGTTAATTGCTTTGACTCTTCGTGATTTATAAATAACATATCAACTTTAGATATCAGATGTAGTAGTTCGTTTTTTTTGATATCTATCCATAAATTCATAGTGTCACAGGCTACAAATTTGGGTTTTACATTCATGCTTTCTAATACTTTATTTTGTATCTCTGGATCTATATTAGCTAAAAATAAGTATGGTTTTTTCGAATGTTGATTGCTAATTTTTGGATTAAAATTACCAAATACATTAAGTTGTGTTTCTAATGTTACTGCTGTGTTGATATCATCCATATATTCTCCAGTCCACCTGAAAGTTTTCCCATCAGTTTTTTCAATCCCTGAGATATCAATATTTTTTTCTTCAAGAAATTTTAAGTCTGAGTTTTTAAAATCTTTACCGACTACTCCTACTATTGAGACTTCAGTGAAATAACTTGCAGCTACTGAAAAAAAACATCCAGATCCGCCAAGTTGCTCGTTACGTTTTCCTAGTGGAGTTTCAACTGAATCGTATGCTATGGAACCTACTACTAATAATGACAAATTATATTCCTATTATTTCTCTTGCCCTTTAGAGTGAGGTAATCCTTGATTTATCCACTGCGAAGTTCCTTCATCTATGTTGTATAGTTTAGAATTATCTGAACCCATAGAAGATGCGTATTCAGCCGCAAGTCCAGACCTTGCGCCCACTTCGCAAATAAAAAGTAATTTTTTATCAGATGGAAGTTCAGAATATCTATCTATAATATCATCTACAGGTATCCATATAGATTCTTTTACATGTCCTGCTAGATATTCATCTTCGCTTCTAACATCTATAACAACTGAATTTCCTGAATCAAATAAATCTTTTCCTTCTTTAGCTGTAATCCTTGTGTATGGTTCTCCAGGTATATTTCTAGGCATTTAATATTTTCTCCATAAATATAATATTTAGTACAAACATATGTAATTTTACACAGGAAATAAGATAAAAAAATCAAAAAAGTCTCTGATTTTTCAATAAATATATTATTTTGGTATAAATTTTATTTTGTATATATTGACTTAATGGCCTTAAAAATAATACACTTGAATTTCGCTTAAACAAGATTTTAATTGTTTAGCAGTACCTTAAAAACTGAATAGTAGACAGAAAGAACGTCAATTTTTAACGGAGAGTTTGATCCTGGCTCAGGACGAACGTTGGCGGCACGCCTAATGCATGCAAGTCGAACGAAATCCCACCGCTTGCGGTGGTGTATTTAGTGGCAGACGGCTGAGTAACGCGTAACTAATCTGCCTTTGGGAGGGGAATAACAAAGGGAAACTTTTGCTAATACCCCGTACGATCTGTATTTTACTTTTTATAGATGAAAGGTGTCTTTGACATCGCCCTTAGATGAGGTTGCGTACTATCAGGTAGTTGGTGGGGTAATGGCCTACCAAGCCTAAGACGGTTAGCTGGTGTGAGAGCACGACCAGCCAGAGGGGGACTGAGACACGGCCCCCACTCCTACGGGAGGCAGCAGCAGGGAATCTTCCGCAATGGGCGAAAGCCTGACGGAGCGATGCCGCGTGAGGGATTAAGGTTTTTGGATTGTAAACCTCTTTTCTTGGGGAAGAGCAAGGACGGTACCCAAGGAATAAGTGACGGCTAACTACGTGCCAGCAGCCGCGGTAATACGTAGGTCACGAACGTTGTCCGGAATTATTGGGCGTAAAGGGTCCGTAGGCCGTTTGGTCAGTCTCCTGTGAAATCTCTAGGCTCAACCTAGAGAGGTCGGGAGATACTGCTAAACTAGAGATTGTCAGAGGCAAGTGGAATTCCCGGTGTAGTGGTGAAATGCGTAGATATCGGGAGGAACATCAATGGCGAAAGCAGCTTGCTGGGGCATTTCTGACGCTGAGGGACGAAAGCGTGGGTAGCAAACCGGATTAGATACCCGGGTAGTCCACGCCCTAAACGATGAATGCTAGGTTTGCGGGGTATCGACCCCTTGTGAGCCGAAGCTAACGCGATAAGCATTCCGCCTGGGGACTACGGCCGCAAGGCTAAAACTCAAAGGAATTGACGGGGGCCCGCACAAGCAGCGGAGCGTGTGGTTTAATTCGATGGTAAGCGAAGAACCTTACCTAGGCTTGACATGTAAGTTACTGATCTGAAAAGTGAGGAACCCGCAAGGGAGCTTACACAGGTGTTGCATGGCTGTTGTCAGCTCGTGCCGTGAGGTGTTGGGTTAAGTCCCGCAACGAGCGCAACCCCTATTACTAGTTATTTTCTCTAGTGAGACTGCCCCTAAAAGGGAGGAAGGTGGGGACGACTTCAAGTCATCATGACTCTTACGTCTAGGGCTACACACACGCTACAATGGCCAGTACAGACGGTTGCTAAGCCGCGAGGTGGAGCCAATCCGATAAAGCTGGTCTCAGTTGGGATTGAAGGCTGCAACTCGCCTTCATGAACGCGGAGTTGCTAGTAAACGCAGGTCAGCACACTGCGTTGAATACGTTCCCGGGCCTTGTACACACCGCCCGTCACGTCATGGAAGTTGGTAATGCTTGAAGTCGCTGGGTGAACCCTTTGGGGCACAGGCGCCGAAAGTAGAACCGATGACTGGGACGAAGTCGTAACAAGGTAGCTGTACCGGAAGGTGCGGCTGGATCACCTCCTTTCTAAGGAGAACTTTATTATGAAATTATTCATAATATACTACCTAGGTCGACCAGTAGATGAAGTGATAATAAACCTACTTGAGCGAGATTCTCTGAGTTAGAAATAACTTTGTTGAAGGGGCTCGTAGGAGAGATTTTACTTCAGTATATTCTACTGAAACTTAAATATAGACTAAATGTCTTTAAACTTTCAAACGAAATTATGACATTCTTTCTGTTTACTATTCAGTTTTTAAGGTTTTTTTTATTAAGTACCTTAAATTCATACGTTTTTTTAATGGAAAATACCAGAAATTGTAATACTATTTAATAAGAATATTTTTGGGCTGGTAGCTCAGCCGGTTAGAGCGCTACTCTGATAAAGTAGAGGTCGCATGTTCGAGTCATGCTCAGCCCACCATTCTTAGTTCCATCTCAAAGACAAAGCACCAAATTCTTTCTGTTTTAACTAAAAGTAGACCATAAGTAGACCATACAAATAATTAACTCCCTGGTTTTATGCTTAGTAACACGTAGTAACACCTTAGTCACAAACTTGTTACTAGCCGATACACCTCTCGCTTATAACGTATATATATAGAGGGTGTTAGAGTGCTGAGTGTTAGTTGTGGCAGTTTGAGTTAGTAGGTGACGTATGCTTTGTTTCTATCGATTTAATATATAACCCAACACCGTTATTATTATTGGTGCTATTATAAATATTTTTTTAATCATCATTGAATTATGCTAAATCATAATTTTTATAAATACACTTAACTTTACTTTAGTATA
>Ga0310343_10000131_pt1 | contig 31936 bp, 16 predicted proteins | sample HC15DNA2025_MG_FD_203519 | JGI IMG/M metagenome (GOLD analysis project Ga0310343, IMG submission 203519) | Marine microbial communities from station ALOHA, North Pacific Subtropical Gyre - HC15-DNA-20-25_MG | ecosystem: Environmental > Aquatic > Marine > Oceanic | place: Pacific Ocean: North...
GCACACTGGTTAGAAGAAGATGATTTCCGCACAAACGGTGGTGTAATGAATCATGAAACTATTGAAAGTATAAGTAAAAGAAAGAAACCATTTACAGTTGACTATACTGGTTTCGGTTGGTTATTAATTAAGAAAGGTGTCTTTGAAAACGAAGGTATGCCTTATCCTTGGTTCGCACCAAAGATGCAGGTATTTGAATCTGGAGAAGTTCAAGACATGTGCGGTGAAGATGTATCATTCTGCCTCGATGCAAAAGAAGCAGGATTTGAAATCTGGTGTGACCCACAGGTAAGAGTCGGACACGAAAAGACAAGGATAATCTAATGATGGCAGTTATTACAATACTTGTGATTATATTCATCCTTATTTTGTTTTTACAGTATTATAATCCACATTCATAACATGGGAAATTACGGATTTACAATTATATTATGGGTAGCAATCGGACTTTTTGTATTCAGCAAATGGGAAAACCGCAAAAAGAAAAGAAAGTAGGAGACCGTTACAACGTTCTCCGCAAAGGCAAGGTCATCTTCTGGAATGTATCTGAGTCAGAACTCTTTGACATTATGGAAGACCTTGCAGTTGAGTGCTATTATAATAAGACACTCACAGCACAAGATATTACTTATGAACCTTATATTGAGGAACCTTTAAACAATGGCTAAAAGATCAGGAATGATGGGCAGTACTTATGTAACTGAGACAAGACCCAAAAAAACTCGTCAAGGGCGGGGAAAACACTCGAAATACTCCGCTACCTCCCGTAACTCGGCTCGTAAAAGATACAGAGGTCAGGGTCGTTAATGTATTGTCGCATCAGACTTCAAGAAACAAACTATCAGGAATACCATAACTATCGTATTCTTGGTAGTTCTTCTTTTGAAAGGTGTTTGGAGATATACAAAGACTACATCCGCTATAAGAAGTTTGAAGATACTGTGCCGATATTCCGTGAGGAGTTTGAAATACCCCATTCGGATATTATTGGGTATTATGACGAAAATGAATTAGTTGCCTTTACGATTGCATATAAATTTAAGAGTGTAAATTGTGTATGGGCAGATCAGTTTGCTTGGAACTATAAAAATAAAAAGTTAGGTTTAGGTCATATTGCAAATAAGAATGAGATTGCATTATATAAAAGACTAGGTTATGATTACTATTATCTGGGAGAGTCTTCAGATTATAAATCAAAATTACAGGGATACGAGATTTCTAATTTCTTTGACGAATGGCAAAATTAATCGCAAATTTACCAACTAAAAAGGTTTTTGTACGAAAAGAGTATTTGACGGACTTTCAATCGGGTCACGGAGAGTTTGTTGAGGGTTTATGGGTCTGTGCAAAGTCAATACAGGGTCGTGCTTTTTATTTTGAGACGTATTTACCCGAATATGGAGCAATGTATGATAAATTACCCATCTCTGCGTTTGTTTCACGACCAAAAACACCTGATCCTGATATGGATTTGGTCAATTTACAGTTTTGGAACTGTATGGACTATGATTTTACGGTCATTCAGAAGCAATTTGTTGCTCCAATGGAATGGGAAGTGCGTACAAGACACTTTGGAAGCGTCAAAGGACAGTATATTTGCACTTTAGACAACTATCATGGTGATTCTGACCAAGTTGACACTGCAACAAGTGAAATGCCTGACGAACATAAGTCATTTAATCTAATTGAACTCCGAAATGGGCAGTATTGTCTCTATCCAAACAACAGATGTCGTATCTTTGACACCTCAATGACACCTCAGAATGTCAAAATACCCGATTTTAAAGTATCAACACGCATTTTTGAGGTAGAGAATGATGTCAACTGGGGTCGATTAGGTGATTGTGATGATTATTTCTGGACAACACCCGATGAAAGACGAGAAGAGTAAGTATATACTACATTGGATTAAACAAATATCCAAAATTAGACCAGAATTAGGTAATTTTAGTATTTGTCCTTATGCATCAGGTGCAAATTTTAGTATTCAAGAGCAAAAATTACATCAAATAGTGCCAAATTCTGATTTTGACGTTATAATAAACATAGTTGAAGACAATATTGACGCAAATTTCTTATATGATGCAGTTGATGACTATAATCGCAACTATCCTGACTATAAATTCATCGCAGATCACGGAAAAACAAAGACATACATACAAGGAATACAAACAAATAACGGAAAATACAACTTAGTTCTGTGTCAATCACGAAATGAGTTGACCGAAGCAAGAAAAAAACTTGCAAAAACCAATTATTACGAATATTGGGACAAAAATTACCTAAAAGAAGTATTAGAAGACGATTATGGAATCATCAGAGACTAAAAAAGAGTACACAGAAAAGGAATATTGGGAAGGAAAAGTACCCGATGAGTTATTTGAAGAATATTTGAAGAAGTATGGTTATGAATATACTCCGTGATAGGGTATAAATAAATCTAAAAGCATTAATAATGGCGACTGTACGTAATTCAAGAGCATTTAAGGATATTAGTTTGTCTTTTACACCACATCCAGTGACAAAAGACCTTCCTGTGCTTGCGAATGAGCGAGCAGTTGTAAGATCGGTTAGGAATTTGGTCGAAACTATTCCAACAGAAAGGTTTTTTAACTCTTTAATTGGAACAGACATACGTGGATCTTTATTTGAAAACTTTTCTCGTGAAACTCTTGTTACGATAGAAGATCAAATTAGAGATACTATAAGAAATTTTGAACCAAGAGTTGATAATTTGATTATTGAACCAAGTGTACGACCTGACGATAATACTTTTAATATAAAATTAATTTTTGATATCGTTGGTTTAGATGTACCAACTCAAACATTTACATTTTTATTAGAACCAACAAGATAATATGCCCTTTACACAGTTTACAAATTTAGACTTTGATGAAATCAAAGCACAAATAAAAGATTTTCTCCGTTCAAACTCCAATTTCACTGGTTTTGACTTTGAAGGTTCTAATTTTTCGGTTCTAATTGACACTCTAGCGTATAACACATATATTAATGCATTTAACGCAAACTTAGTTGCAAACGAATCATTCTTAGACTCTGCAACGATAAGAGAGAATGTCGTATCACTAGCAAGAAATATTGGATATGTACCCCGTTCAAAAACCGCTGCAACAGCATCAATTAGAATTGGTGATATAAATGTTGGTGCAACGAATGATAACACTACAAAATTTTTAACACTCCGTTCAGGACTTGCTTGCGTTGGTAGTGTAGAGAATACTACATATAGATTTTCATTACCTGATGATGTAGTTTCAACAAGGGTTAGAGACATAGGTGGAACATCCTTTGCACAGTTTGATACCCCAATCACAGTTTATGAAGGTACATACTTGTCAAGAGTTTTTGTTGTTGATTCTTCAAAAGATCAAAGATTTATAATTGATAGTCCAAATATTGATAGTTCTACTATTAGAGTTTATGTCAAAGGAACAAATGATGTAGGATTTGGTAGAAAATATAGTATGGTTGATAATATTTTAAATATTGATAAAAACTCAGAAATTTATCTCGCTCAAGAAGTTCAAGATGAAAAATATGAAATTTTATTTGGTGATGGATTATTTGGTAGAAAATTAGAAAATAATTCAGTGGTAACTGTCACTTATATTGTAACTGAAGGTGAAGATGGTAATGGACCATCTAATTTTAATTTTCAAGGATCATTTAGTAAGAGTGATGGAACATTCTTTACTCCGTCAGATAGTATATCAATTACAACGGTTCAAAACGCTTCTAACGGTGCTGAAGTTGAAGATGTGTCGTCTATTAAGTATTTTGCACCAAGACTCTACTCAGCACAATATAGAGCAGTTACACCTAGAGATTATGAGGCAATAATATCAACAATATTCCCACGAACAGAGTCTGTCGCTGTTGTTGGTGGAGAAGAATTAAACCCACCACAATTTGGTAAAGTACAGATAAGTATTAAACCAAAAAATGGTACATTTGTATCTGATTTTGACAAATCACAAATAAAGAACAGATTAAAGAACTACGCTGTAGCTGGTATAAATTCAGAGATAGTTGACCTAAAACTACTATATGTAGAAATAGACTCTACTGTTTATTATAATCCATCACAAATAGCATCAGCATCAAATTTAAGAACTTCAATAATATCAACACTTAACTCATATGCCAATAATGTTGAGTTGAACAAATTTGGTGGTAGATTTAAATATAGTAAAGTTAGCACCCTTATTGATCGTATTGATAATGGAATTACATCTAACATTACTAAAGTTATTATTAGAAGGGATTTAAAAGCATTAATAAATCAATTTGCACAGTATGAACTTTGCTTTGGTAATAAATTTTATATTAATCCTGCAGGATATAATATAAAAAGCACAGGATTTACAATTACTGGTTTTACTGATACTGCATATATCACAGATGTTCCAAATAAAAATGCAGCAGGTGGTTTAGATGGTAGTAATATGGGAACTCTTAGTGTAGTTACTAAAAATAATAGAGGTGAGCAGAGAGTTATAGTTAAAGACGCAGGTGTTGTTGATTATATGAAAGGTGAAGTTATTCTAAACACAATTAATATAACATCAACAGTAAATGATAACAACATAATTGAGATACAAGCATTTCCAGAATCTAATGATGTTATTGGATTAAAAGATTTATATCTGAGTTTTGATGTATCAAAGAGCACAATAAATACTGTTAAAGATGTAATTGCTTCAGGAGAAGATGTTTCAGGTATTGTGTTCCAGCGAGATTATTATACATCAAGTTACTCTAATGGAGATTTAGAGAGGAAATAATTTATGTCACAAATTGACAGAAGAGTACAAGTCAATACAATTATTGAAAATCAGTTACCAGAGTTTTTGGTATCTGATTTTCCTAATGCAACAGAATTTTTTAAACAATATTATATCTCACAGGAATTTCAAGGTGGTTCTAGTGATATTATTAATAATCTTGATCAATATTTAAAAGTTGATAATTTAGTTCCTGAAGTAGTTGTAGGAGTAACTACGATTACTGCAGAAATATCAAGCTCAGATACAACTATTAATGTTCCCAGTACAAAAGGTTTTCCTTCTGAGTATGGACTTCTTAAGATAGATGATGAAATAATAACTTACACAGGTATAACTTCAACATCGTTTACTGGTTGCGTTCGTGGATTTAGTGGAATAACAGGTTATAACGTTGGTGTTTCATCATCTCTTCTTGAGATTAATCGTGAGAGTTTAGAATTTAATCAAACAACTGCAGAATCTCATATACTAGGTGCAGAATTAACAAACTTATCAGTATTATTCATTCAGGAATTCTTCAAAAAAATGAAGAAAACCTTTTTACCTGGTTTAGAAAATAATGATTTTGCAGAAAATTTAGATGTAGGTAATTTTATTAAATTTGCTCGTTCATTTTATCAATCAAAAGGTGTAGAAGAATCAATAAGAATTTTATTTAAAGTATTATATGGAGTAGAATCTAGAATAATAGATCTTGAAGGTAACTTAATCAAACCATCTGACGCTGAATTTATTCGTCGTGAGGTTGTAGTTGCTGATGTTATTGGAACTGGAGAACCTCAAAATTTAACTGGTCAAACAATTTTTAAATCAACCGATACTTCAACCAATGCGTCAGTTTCTGAAGTAGAAATAATAAAGAGAGAAGGAAAAAATTATTATAAAATTGCATTATTTGTTGGATTTAGTGACCGTGATTTAATTGAAGGTGTATTTACAGTACCTGGCAATACAAAAGTACTTGATAACGTATCTGTTGGATCTTCAATTATTAATGTAGATTCAACTGTAGGATTTGGTACTACTGGAACTATAATAAGTGGTGAAAATTCTTCAATCAATTATACCTCTAAAACAATTAATCAATTTTTTGGGTGTTCTGGTGTAGGAGTTCAAATAAACCCTGCAGATAATATTAGAGCAGATGAAACAATCTTTGGATATGAGAATGGAGATTTATCTAAAAGGGTTGATTTAAGAATTACTGGTGTATTGTCAGAATTAATTCCAATAACTGATATAACATTAATAAATGAAGGTGAAAATTTCTTTGTAAAAAATATTGGAGATAAAATTGAAAATGATGGTAAAAATTACAAACAAATATTCGCTAATTCTTGGATCTATAATACAAGTTCAAGATTCCAAGTAGAAATACCAGTTGGTAGTTCAACTTTCACACTAAAAACATCTATTGATAAATCATCTCTAAAAATTGGTGATAGATTTGATATATTAAAGAGAAATCAAGAAAGTATTGTTGGAAGTGGTCAAGTAGCAAGTATTAACACGGGTTTAAATCAAATTACAGTGTCAAATATTGCAGGATTTACTCAAGATCCAAATCAATTATATGATATTCGTAGAAAAGTTGAAAAAGCCACAAGTTCAGGTGTAAGCATTGGTGAAGGTAATAATAGTATTATTGCAGATACACTAAGTGTTTACACTGATGGTAATATTGATGGGTATGTTGCATCAAACTCTTTACCGAGTTACGATATAACAACTGATGTGATTGAGGAAACTCTTGTAGGAGGAACTTCTGCAGGATTAGATGGTTTTAATCCTTTAAATAGCAGATACAGTTTTATTAATTTTAATTTAGGAAGAAATGTTAAATTTATTCAAGGTGATCCCGTCACCTATTTACCTGAAGGCAATGGATTAATTGGATTAGACACTGGTAGAACATATTTTGTTGATCCTGTAATACCAGACGATCCTAGTCAAGATATAACAAAAATAAGAATATTTAATTCTACATCACAGATTGGATCTGCAAGTACTGTTCAAGTTGGTCCAACTACATCTACAACTGATATTCATAGATTTGTACTACAGAGACATTCTAGTAGAAAATTAGAAGCAGATAAGATATTAAGAAAAATTCCACTATCTCAGAATTTATTTGTTAGTTCAAATCAAGATATACCAACAAGTGATATTGGTATATTAATTAATGGTGTCCAAATTCATTCACCTATTTCAGATAATCAAATATATTATGGACCACTTGAATCAGTTGATTTATTAAATGCTGGAAGTGGATATGATGTTGTAAACCCTCCAATTGTTGGTATTGAGACAAGTACAGGAGTTGGTGCTGCAGTTGAACCAATAATTCAAGGAACAGTCAAAGAAGTCTTTGTAGATCCTCAAGAATTTGATATTGATCAAGTTACAAGTATTTCATTAACTGGTGGTAATGGTAGCGGTTGTGTATTACAACCAATATTAGGAACTAGAAATAGAGAGTTATTATTTGATAGTAGAGATGTATTTTTTAATGGTGGTGTTGATATTGTAAATGAAACTATAACATTCAAATCAAATCATAATCTACTCGATGGTCAAATTGTCTATTATGGTTCAAATGGTAACAATCCCATAGGTATCGGAACTGCATTTGATTTATTAAATCAAATAGATGGTACATTATCAGACGGTGCTCCATATTTCATAAGATCTGTTAACCCATCCACAGTAAGATTGTTTAATACTAGGGTTGATGCTCTTTCTGGAACTGCAGGTATTAATACTGTCGGATTATCAACAGACACTGCAGCGAGTGGTATTCATAAATTTACAACAGAAAATAGAAATACTTTAGTTGCTATAAAAGTTCTTGAAGAAGGTTCTGGATATACACATCGTAAGTTAAGAGTTAAACCGACTGGTATTTCAACATCTTCAAATGTCATTACTTTTAAGGGTCACGGATTTGAAAGTGGTGAAATAATAGAGTACTCTGCAGAAACCTCACCAATTCAGGGATTAAGTACAACTTCTTCTTACTATGTCCATAAATTAAATAATGATACATTCCAAGTAGCAGATGCTGGAATCGGTGGTACTTCCACTCTTGATTTTGACAGAGGAAAATACGTTAATTTTAAATCTGGTGGTGAAGGATTCCAAATATTTAATTATCCAGAAATAAAAGTAAATATTGATGTTTCATTTGGTTCAACAATAACTGGTGATATTATAGCAACACCTGTCGTTACAGGTGAATTAATTGGTGCTTATCTTTATGAAGAAGGCACAAATTATGGTTCGACAACTCTTGATAAAGAAGTTATTCCTAAAGTTACTATTGAAAATGGTAGATTTGCAGAATTCAAACCGATAATTGTAAATGGTAGAGTTACAGATGTTGCAGTTGTCAATAGAGGAAGAGAATATAACTCTCTTCCTGAAGTTAGAGTCATATCAACGGGAGTTGGTGCTGGTGCTATTGTTCGTCCAGTTATTCAAGATGGGTTTGTAATTGATGCTATAGTGACTAATCCAGGTATTGGATACAGTAGTATATCAACAGAAGTTAGATCTTTCTCAAGAGGTTCTGGTGGTAAATTTGCTGCTAGAGTCAGAAGTTTAACTTTAAATAATACACAAAGATTTGGTGATTCATTCTTATCTACAAAAGAAGAGACTCTAAGATTCAGTATATTAGGATATTCTCAAGATATTGCGGATAATTTTGAAGGCACATTCACAACAACTCCAAGTGGAGAATTTAATACTATTACAGGACACTCTCCAATAGTTGGATGGGCATATGATGGTAATCCAATATACGGTCCTTTTGGTTATTCAGATCCAGATAATATTAACTCTGAATTAAAAATAGTAACATCATCATATGTAACAGATATAAGTAGAGTTACAAATCGTCCACCAGGATATTCTGCAGGATTTTTTGTTGAAGATCACGTATATAATGGAACAGGAGATTTAGATATTCATAATGGAAGATTTGGAAAAACACCAGAATTTCCAAATGGAGTTTACGCATACTTTTCAACTGTAGGATTAGGAACTGGTACAAATAAATTAGAAGGAAGATTTCCATATTTTATAGGTAACACATATCGTTCACCTTATATCATAGAAAATCAAGTTTTAACTCAAGATTTTGATTTTAATTCTTCAGGACTTAGAAGAAATACATTCCCATATAAAGTAGACGAACAATTTGCTGGAAATGATTTTGTAATAGAATCTTATGAAAAAATCAGACAGATTTCAAAAATTGAATCTGTTACTAAGGGTGGAGTTGATGGATTCACTATTTTAAATGGTGGTGTAGATTATAAGATTGGAGATATTACAGATTTTGATGATGAAGGAACAAATGGTTCAGGATTTAGTGCACAAGTTGATGAAATTGTTGGTATTGGAATTTCTCGTATTGATACTACAATTAATTCATTTGAAAATGCTGTTTTTACTTGGAACAACTATAACGAAGTAACAGCACAGTTTTTACCATTTATTGAGTTGAGTGATCAATCTTTTGTATCAATATCTGGATTAAGTAGTTCAATTGTAAATTTAACTGATTCATTTAAAGTTGGAGTAGGTACAGATTCAGTTAAACTTGCTGCAGCAATGACAATAGGATCTGCGAATGGTTTAATTCAAGACATAGTTGTAGATCAAATACCATCTAATGTTGCAATCGGTGGTTCTATAAAAATTGGTTCTGGAAACGTAGCAGCAGATTCTGACATAGAATTTTTACAAGTATTAAATGTATTTGACACAAGAAAGGTAATTAGAGTATTAAGACACACAGGTATTGCTCATACTTCTGGATCTAATGTTGATGGTCTTAATAATACAGTTAGTATACCAGTTAAAACTACAAAGTTTGAATCTCAACCAAATCAAATAATTTACTTCAATGGTCCTCAATCAGTCGGAGTTGGAACAACACCTGGTGGTGCGATAAGTGTAGATACAGTTGTTGGTGGATTAAAAGAGAATGTATCAATACCAACAAGAACAATTCGTATTCCAGATCATCCTTTTAAAACAGGTCAGAAAATAACTTTAAACAAAAGAAATGGTGCAAATAGATTTGATGTAGGAACAACACCCTTAGTCACAGAATTTAAAGTACCTCATATTGGACAAAATTCACTTGATGTTTATGTTATTAACAAAGGTAAAGATAATATTGGTATATTAACTACGAATGTTGGTATAGGAAGTACAAGTGAGGGTTTATTTTTCTATAGTAATGGTTCAAATTCAGGAATTTCTTCAGGATTATACTTCTTCCAAACAGATTATAACCAGATAACTGGTGATATTGATAAAATCACAACTACAGTATCAACAAATGTATCTGCAGCAAATACAACAACTCATAATTTAGTTGAAGGTGACATCATAAAAATGAATGTGGTTCCTAGTTTAAATGTTGGAAATGGTACTACTATCCCTGTCTCAGTAAATTATAACTCTGAATTTGAGAAATTAATTATTGATCCAATATTATTCACTGCTTCAGATGTTGAAACAAATCAAATTGATATAGTAGATCATGGATTTAAAACTGGTGATAAAGTGTTCTATGATGGATCTGCAACTGGATTAAGCACAGGAACATATTTTGTTAATAGAGTAAGTAGTAGAAGATTTCAACTTTCTGAAACTATTTTAGATATTAATTCAAATCCAGTAAAAATAGTTAATATTACTGCGAATACTGGAGGAGATCAATCAATAGGATTAATAAATCCAAGAATAGATGTAGTAAGAAATTCTAAATTGAATTTTGGTTTAACAAGTAGCACATTATTAGATTTTGATTTTAAATTATTCTATGATAGAAATCTAACAAATGAGTATCTAAGTTCACAAGATTCTAGTACATTTAATGTTGGAACTGCTGGCACAATAGGTATTGGTACAAATAACACAGATCCAATTGGAGCAGGTCTTACAGTTCAATATTCAGTGTCTACACCAGGTACTTTATATTATGGATTATCAAAAGGTGGTTTTATCAGCACTGCAGATACTCAAGTATCAAATTATTCTGAAATAAGATTTATTGACAGTAAGTATAATGGTGAATATAAAATATTTAATGTCACAGACGATACCTTCCAGTTTTCACCAAAAATACCTGAGTTTTTAAGTTATACTACTGATGATTGTGATCAATTAGAGTATTCTACAAAATCTACTAACGTTCACGGTTCAATTAAAGATTTAAGAATCTTATCACCAGGTTTTAATTATAAAAAACTACCACAATTTAAAAAAGTTATTAGTGAAAGTGGTACTGATGCTAACATTATTGCATCTTCTAGATCTATTGGTAGAATTAAAAAGATAAGAATAGTTGACATTGGATATGAATATTCTTCAGATAAAACTTTAAGTCCTGAAGCATTTATATCCCCTGTTGTTAATATTGATAACCTTGATATTATAGATTCGGTTAATATTGTAAGTGGTGGTGCTGATTATATGAGTACACCTAATTTGATCGTATTCAACCCTGTGACTAATACAGTTGTTGATACACTTTCGCTACAACCATTTACTCCAAACCAAACAATATCTAGAGTTGATGTATTATCACCTGTTACTGGATTAGATTCAGTAGTACATAAGATAATTTCAATCAATAACTCAAATGGTGTTGGAATAAATTCAGTTCAAATCAGTAATTCGGGTATAGTTACTTGTTTCCTTGAGACTCCTATAAACGGTTTTGATGAACAACCATTTGCTGTGGGGGATCAGGTTTATGTTGAAGGAATACAAAGAGTTGGTGAAGTTAGTATTGGTTCTACACAGGGTGGAATATCAACATCTACTACTGTATTAGGAACTGGTTACAATTCTGATAATTATAATTATTCATTCTTTGATGTAACAGATTACACTGCTGGAACACAATGTATCGCTGTGTTTAGTTTGTCAGGTGTAACAACTAATCCTGGTATCGCTAAAACTTTCCAGTCTGGTTATGCAACTTTAATTAACAAGAAAAAGTATCCAGTGATTGAACCAGTTCAATCAAGAGGTGTATTTGAATTAAAAGAGACTTTAATTATTGATAATATAATTACTGATTTAAAAGTTATTGAAGTAAGAAATGATTATATTAAAATAGATGGTAAATATAAAATCAAAAAAGGTGATAGAATTAAGGGTGAATTAAGTAACGTATCTGCTGAAATTACAAGTATTGTAGATAATCAAGCCAAATTCACAACCGATTTCTCAAACAGACAGGAATATGGATGGTTAGATGATATTGGTAAATTAAATGAAGATTATCAGGTTATACCAGATAATGATTATTATCAAAATTTATCATACACTGTTAAGAGTTCAATTGAATGGGAAAAATTTGTTAATCCAGTAAATCGTTTAGTTCATCCATCTGGTCTTAAGAATTTTGCTGATACTGCAATTACATCAAGTCTTCAAGTTGGTGTTGGTCAGGTTAGAGAGTCAAATCAAACTGTTGTATTAGATGTTGGTAATGTTCTTGAACTTAACGATAAGCAGAGGGTGGATGCAATCAATAATTTTGATTTTGCAAGAGACTATGATACTAGAGTAAATGGTTCTAAATTTTTAACAATAAAAAATAGAACTTTAACTGATTTTACAAGATGTAAATCAAATAGAGTTTTACTACACGATGATATAAGTGAAAGTTTCTCAAGTGAGGGATTTGAAAGCACTAATACTATCATTGAACCATTGATAGAGGACTTTGGAAACTATCTTGTACAAATTGTTGATCCTGATACCTTCGATACACAGTTTACTGAGTTAGTCACTTTAACAACTGAAAATGATGCCTTTATTCTTGAAAAAAATACTGATTTTACAACTGTTAAATTAGGTGATTTTGACACTGAAATTTTACCAACTGGGACTAAGAATCTTTTATTCACTCCAACTGAAAAATTCTTAAAAGATCATGATATTAAACTTCTTAAGATTGATTTTAATACTGATTTAACAGGTATCGGTACAAATGGTATTGGAAGTGTTGATTTAACAGGTGTAAACGCTGGTGTTGGATCTACGACAGTTGGATTTACAACTTCATCTTTAATAGAAGTTCCAACATATGATTTTAATTCTTTATATGCATCGATATTTGTTCAGGACAACGTAACAAAAGAAATTAATTACAGTGAAGTAATTGTTGATTTTGATGGTACAGATACAACTATTGCTGAAACATATGTGGATACAAAATCTGGATTAAGTAATAGTGTAGTAGGAGTAGTTACAGCAAGAGTTGAGAATAATCTTGTTAAGTTACAAATCGAAAATGACAGAGTTAATACACTTGATGTAAGATCAAATATTGTTGGTTTAGGTTCAACTGCTGCTGGAATTGGTACTTTTAGATTTTCAGTTTCTGGACAACCTGCTGGTGCTGAAAGAAGTGCAAGATTAGAATCAAAATATGCTACTGGAACTGCAAGTCCGATAACATACACAACATTAAACAAATTAATTGACAGTAGTGTTAAATCTTTAGTTAGAGTTTCTTGTGGTGAGACATCAGCAGTTCACCAAATTATATCAATTCGTGATGTTGATGATATTTTAACTGTTCAATACCCATTTGTATCTGCAGGTTCAACTACAGGTATTGGTACATTTGGTGGAGAAATAAGTGGTGATGATATTAATTTAAGATTCTATCCAGATGCAGAATTTGATTCATTAATTGAAGTACAGTCATACAATCAAATACTATACACTGCTAGTGATTTTGAAAATACACCACCAAGTCTAACATATGGAACAGTTGACCAGAGAGTATTTTTAACGACATATGATGGTGCTGCTGGTTTAAGAGCAAATAAAAAGGATTTTGTCTTAAAGCATAATGAAGTTCCAATTTACTCCAAAACATTTAATCCATCTGGAACAATTAGTACAACAACAAGTACTATAAACATTAATAGTCATTTCTTTAATACAAACGAAGAATTAACATATACACCAGATTCAACATTTATTGGAATCGCTGGTACATCAATATCAATCGGTTCGACAGCAAATATCGCTGGAATTGTAACAACATTATTACCAAGCACTGTTTATGCAAAAGTCATTGATGAAAATCAATTCCAGTTGTTTACCAGACCAGAATATGTTGCATCAGGTAATCCTGTAACATTTACTGGTATTGGTGGAGGTAACGCTCATAGATTAACAATGAGAAAACCATTAACCAAAACAATAATTGGTTTAGATGGAGTTGTACAGCAACCAATCTCATTTACTTCAATTACACATAATTTAGGAATTTTTGATGGATTTACACATAACAATGGAATTGGTATTGGACTTTCACAATTTGTACTAAGTGGAATCGGATCTGTTGCACCAAGAGATTTTCTAAAAATTGATGATGAATATGTAAAAGTTACTGAAGTTGGATTCTCAAGCACACCCGCAGGAGTTATCAATGATTCAACCGATGTAGCGTTAGGAATTGCAACGCTACCAGTTGTTAAAGTTGATAGGGGTCAATTAGGTATTGCAGCAACATCACACTTAGCAAATGCTACAGCAAGAGTTCACAGAGGTGCGTTTAATATTGTTGATAGTACGGTATTCTTTGCTGAACCACCAAAAGGAAACAATAGATCAAGAAGAGATGAAACTAATTTACCTTTTGTAAAAGCAAACTTTAGTGGTAGAACATTTTTAAGAAGCAATTATACCACAAATATGTTGTTTGATGATATATCTGATACCTTTACTGGTATTGGAAAGACATACTCATTAACAGTAGGTGGTGCAAATACTTCATCAGGTATAGGAGTTGGTAATGGTGTTCTATTCATAAATGGTGTATTCCAAACACCAAAGACAGTTAATAATACAGGTCATAATTATGAGTTCATATCAGATACAACTGCTGGTATATCAACTGTTGAATTTAGTGGTATTACATCTACAAATGGTGATTTTATCGTATCCGAATTTGATATTAATCAAAACCAAGTTCCAAGAGGTGGACTAATAGTTTCACTAGGTTCTACACCAGGTACAGGATACGCTCCATTACAGGGAGCAAAAGTAAAAGCATTTAAGGATGCAAATGGTGGAATTACAAGTGTAGTTGGTATTGCAACATCATCAGGATTTAATCTTGGTATCCAAACTGCAGCATATGATAATATTACTGGTATTATTACTGTAACAACTGATAAGGTTCATGGATTTGCACTAGAAAGACCAAATACTGTTAAACTCAAAGGATTAGAGTTTAGATGTCCTAAAACTGTCGTAGGAACTCCTACAAACGCAACATATAATCCCGCAACTGGTGTATTAGTATTAACAATTCCTAATCATGGATTAGTAAATGGTGATGCTGTTGTTCTTGATACTGGTTCAATATGCTTTACCTGTGATAAAGATAGTAATAATACTACTCATTGTTATCCTCGTGCAACAGACCCTGCTGCGGGTCAATATCTAACAATTAGCAATAGAACTACAAATACCTTCAGAGTTAATGTTGGTGCGTCTGCTCCAAGTGACCAATATGTTCATACATTTGTTTCTGCTGCTGCAGATTCAGTTAAAACAATAGGTGGTGGTGGATATGTTGGAGTAACTACAACAATCTTCCAAGATCATGAAAGACCATTATTTGTTGTTGGTATAGTTTCTGATAGAACATTTGAAGTTCAAGCAGGTGCAAGCACGATACCTCATACCTATCAAGGTGGTGGAAATGCATTTGAATTCTTTGAAGATTTAACCTTTGGATCAGGATATCGTGGTGGTTCAGTTTCAATAGGAATCACAGACCAATCATATGTTCATAGATTTGTTAGTGCTGGCATAAATTCTATTCGCAAGGGTAATTTTGCTGCAACTGGTTCCAATGCATTTACAGCAACTAATGCTGTTTATACATCATTCTCAGGTCAACTTGTCCTAACAATACCTAATCATGGTTTATCTACAAGTGATACAGTCGGTATTGATACTGGTGGATTAGTATTTAAGTGCTCTAAGGATAACTTCTTCTCAGATCATCCATATCCTCGTGCAGTATCTAAGACAAGTTTCCCTAATTCAGATCCTATCGCTGGTATTCAAACTGCAATCGTTGCCACTACAAATAATACAATTACATTAAATGTAGGTGCTGGTGGTGGCGGTGGATCAGGTGCAGAAATTTCAGCAATAGTTGGTGCTGGTGGTTCACTTGCATTTACTATTACATCTGCAGGTTCAGGATATGTAAATCCTGAAATTATAATACCTGAACCAAACTATGATAATTTACCAGTAATTGGTATATCAAGAGAGGGAATAGGTTCAACTACTGAAACAGGTTCTAACTTATTGTTAGATGTTAAAGTAGGTGCATCAAAAACAACTGTAGGTATTGGTTCAACATCATTTGAAATATCAGAATTTTCAATCGCTAGACCTGGTCATTCATTTAAAGTTGGTGATAAATTTAAACCTGTCGGATTGGTAACTGCAGCACACTTATCCGCACCATTACAAGAGTTTGAATTAGAGGTAACACAAATCTTTAGCGATAAATTCTCTTCTTGGCAATTTGGTGAAATAGATTTCATTGATAGTATTGGAAATCTTCAAGATGGTTCAAGAACAAGATTCCCATTATTCTTTAATGGTCAACTACTTAGTTTTGAAAAAGATTTAAATAACGCTCGTTCACAATTAATTGATTTAAATGCTGTTCTTCTTATCTTCATTAATGGAGTTTTACAAGAACCAAGTTCTGCATACACATTTGAAGGAGGTACAACATTTGAATTTATTGAAGCACCAAGACCAGAGGCAAAAGTTGATATATTCTTCTATAAAGGACAGGACGGAGTTGATGTAGACACTGCGGATATTCAACAAACAGTTAAGATTGGTGATGAACTTAGAGTATTCAAACATCCTGTTGGATTTACAACTTCACAAGATGCAGAGAGAACTATCAAAGAATTACTAGGTGCAAAACTTGTTGAAACTGATATCTATACAGGTAGAGGTATTGATGAGAAAAATAATAAACCAATAAGATGGACTAAACAAAAAGTTGATCTAGTTTTAGGTGGCAAAAAAATTGATAAGTCAAGAGAAATACTTGAACCACAAATTTATCCAACTTCAAAAATTATTGGTGATTTTACAACATCATCTGGAGAAGGAACAAATGGAATATTTGTAGATGATGCAGAAGTATTTTTCTATGAAAAAGGAGATCATTTAAGTGGAAGTAATCCAGATGAGAGTGATGGTAATTATAATTTAGAGTATAATACAGTCGATGCTCTCATAACATCAGGGGAAATTAATGTTGGTGCATCTGCAACAGCAATTATATCTTCAAGTGGAACTGTGTCATCGTTTGATATAACAAACGCAGGTAGTGGATATGCAAATGCAACTATCAAAGTTAGTGCACCACCTGTAATAGGTGTTGGTATTGGTACAACAGCAACAGCAACAGCGACAATTACTAATGGATCTGTTTCTGCAATATCAATCACTAATCCTGGTTTAGGTTATTCTGCCTTTACACCCCCACAGGTAATTATTAATTTACCTGAATTTAAAACTGAGAAAATAACATCTATTGATAATGTCGAAGGTTTCACTGGTATTATTACAGGTATCAGCACAACGACTGTTAGTGGACAATCAGCACTCAAGTTCTTCTTTAGAGCAGATAAAATTGCAAATACACTAATAGCAGGTTATCCAGTGTTTATTAAGGACACAACAGTTGGTACAGGTATTACGTCAGTTGATACTCATAATTCATCAATAGTTGGAATAGGTTCAACTTTCTTAGACAACATTTATAAGGTTCATGCGGTGACTACAAATGGTGAAAATGGCGAGATTACTTGTAACATTCAAAACGGACAAACTACAGGTGTAGGAGCTGGATTGACAGGAAACTTTAATAGTAGTAATCCAGGCATTGCTACACATTTAGGTCGAATTAGTTGGGGTAGACTATATAATGCAACTAGAAATAGTAATCCAATCTCAATAGGAGTTACTGGATTAACCATAAACACAGGTTTGACAACTTTCCCAACTATCCAAAGAAAGAATTACACCATAGGGTCTTTGAGAGGTCTAAGATCATCAGGTGCAATTAGGGTCTTCGGAATTTGATTGTATTACCTCTATAAATAAAAGGAAAAGAAAAGTTTAGATACAATGTCAGCGATTATTACTGATCAATTTAGAATTCTGAACGCAAACAACTTTGTTGAATCAGTAGAAAACACAAATAATTCTTACTATGTTTTCATAGGATTACCAAACCCTGCTGGTACTTCTTCCTTAGTTGGATACGGCAGATCATCTGATTGGAACTCAAGCACACCTGCACCTACTGATAGTTTTTCCTATCGTAAGCATACTGGTGATACGATGATGTTTGGTAAAAAAATATCATCTGCAAATATTAGAAGAATTATAAGAAGAGTTGACTGGGTTGCAGGAAGTAGATATGAAATTTATAGAGATGATTATAGTGTAGAAAATCCAAGTCCATTAACACAAGCAAATAGATTATACGATGCGAACTACTACGTACTTAATTCCGACTTTAAAGTTTACGTTTGTATTGATAATGGATCAACGGGAGCTAACCCTCTTGGAAATGTCTCCCAAGATGAACCAACTTTCACAGACTTGGAACCATCAAAAGCAGGAAACAGTGGTGACGGATATCTTTGGAAGTATCTTTTCACTGTTTCACCTAGTGATATTATTAAATTTGACTCAACTGAATTTATTACTGTCCCAAATAGTTGGGGGTCAAGTCAAGATTCACAAATAAGATCAGTTCGTGAAAATGGTGACTCATCAGTAAACCAAAATCAAATTAAGCATGTTTATATCGAAAGTGCTGGTAGTGGATATGCGAATGGATTAAGTCAAGAAGTTGATATTATTGGTGATGGAGATGGAGCAAAGGCAAGAGTTGATGTTGTTAATGGTACAATAACTGATGTTACTGTGAGTGCTGGAGGAAAAGGTTATAGTTATGGTATTGTTGATTTAGGAACTTTGAGTAGTGGTGTTAGTACATCAACTGGTCGTGCAAAACTAATTCCTATCATTCCACCTGGATTAGGACACGGTTCAGATGTATATACTGAATTAGGGACTGATAGAGTTATTGTTTATGCTCGATTTGATGATTCAACAAAAGATTTTCCAATTGATACAAAGTTCGCTCAAGTTGGAGTGGTAAAAAATCCTACTAAAGTAGGAACAGCGGTAACTTATACTGATAATACATATTCTTCATTGAAAGCAGTTAAATTTGATACTGTGAGTGGTGTTCCACAAGTAGGTGAGGAAATCAAACAAGTATTAACAGTATCTCCAAATACAGGTAAAGTTTCTACTGGTTACGTTGCATCATATGATTCAGAAACTAAAGTATTAAAGTATTTTAGAGATCGCTCTCTTAATTTTAATAGAACAACTTATGATCATACTGATTATGCTGGTATTTCAACTGCTGGTAGAATTTATGATTTTGAAAATCAAATAGGGGCAAATAACATAGAAGGTAAGTCCTCTTTCTTCGCAGGTGCAATTTCTCGTAACTTTTCAGGTATTACGACAAATCCCACTGGTAACAAACTAATTAACTTGGGAGTGAACTTTATTTCAGGACTGTCTAATTCTGAGATAAATAAAGGGTCAGGAGAAATAGTTTATCTAGATAATAGACCTTTGATTGTTAGGAACTCCCGTCAAAAGGAAGATATTAAAATCATACTCGAATTCTAAAAATGCCACAAAAGACTAATTTAAATATATCACCTTACTATGATGATTTTAATAAGGATGATCAATTTTACAAAATACTATTTAAACCTGGATATCCAGTACAGGCAAGGGAGTTAACTGGTTTACAGTCTCTCTTACAAAATCAGGTTGAATCTTTCGGTAAGCATATGTTTAAAGAAGGTTCAGTGGTTATACCTGGTTCTATTGAATATGATAACACATATTTTTCTGCAAAAGTAAATGACACACATCTTGGCATTGATGTTTCTGTTTATTTAAACAATATTATAGCAGCGAATGATGGTAAAGGATTAAGAGTAAGAGGTCAGACATCAGGAATAGTTGCAACAATAAAGAATTTTATATTACCTCCTGCAGAGGGTGTAGATAAAATAACAATTTTTTTAAAATACCAACAATCTGGAACTGATGGTGAGAGTACTTCATTCCCAGATGGTGAAATTTTAGTATTAGAGGAACCATTAACATATGGTAACACTACAATAACAATAGGTGAAACTATTTTGACATTAGCATCAGAAGATGCTACTGCAGTTGGTTCTGCATTTGGTGTAACTGCTGGTATATATTTTATACGTGGAAGTTTTGTTGATGTACCATCTTCATTAATAATTTTAGATCCATATTCTATCGATGCATCATATAGAGTTGGTTTTGATGTATCCGAAGAAATTATAAATTCAAATGATGATTCTTCATTATACGATAACGCAAAAGGATTTACAAACTTCGCTGCACCTGGTGCAGATAGATTTAAGATCTCAGTAAAACTTGCTAAAAAAGCATTGACTGACTACGATGATACAAACTTTGTAGAATTAATGAAGCTTGATGAAGGATCAATTAGAAAAATACGAGATAATACACTTTATGCTGAGATTTTAAGATATTTTGCAAAAAGAACTTATGATGAATCGGGTGATTACTCTGTCGAACCATTCCAAGTGAATATTGAAAATTCACTTAACAATGAAATTGATCAGGATGGATTATTTACTGATGACAGATTAACTGATGACGGTAATGTGCCCTCTGATGATATTATGTGTATTAAAACATTACCAGGTAAAGCTTATATAAGAGGATATGATGTAGATTTATCTACTACATCAGTAATGGATGTTTTAAAACCAAGAGATGTTCAAAACGTTCGAGGAATATCAGTTCCCTTTGAAATGGGAAGTTTGATAAGGGTAAACAATGCTCAAGGAGCTCCTGTTGTTAGTATTGGAGGAACCACAGGAAATATTATTCAACTTCATAATGAGAGAAAAGGAAATAGTAATGCTGCGAATGGTTTACAAGTTGGTGAAGCAAGAGTTTACTTTTATTCTTTGACTGATGATACTTATAAAGATGCAACATCTAGTTTCGATCTATACCTTTATGATATTCAAACATTTACTGTATTAAAATGTAGTGCTTTCACAACATCAGAATCAGTAGTAAAAGGAATGAAAATCAGAGGTCTTTCAAGTGGTGCCGAAGGTTTTGCTGCTAAAAATGGTGGTTCTACAGGATCTCAGGAAATAGTAGTATCTCAAACAACAGGAAAATTTATTGTTGGAGAGCAATTAGTAATTAATGAAAGATTAAATGGATATGTAAAACCATCTGTAAAAGAAATAGTAACATACACAATTGATGATGTAAAAATGGTATTTCAAGATGCAAATGGAATCGATGCTGGTTTATTATCTGATTTTAGTGCGGATACAGTTTTATATGACCGTGTATTACCTGGTTTTTCTTTAACTGATCAAATTAATATTGTAGGAACTGCTGCAACTGCTGCAAATCGTAACTTCGCAGGAAAAGTTGGTATTCAAACAGGTTCAATTTTATCATTTAGTGATGGAGCATCATCAGTACCTGTTTATAACAAGGTAACAAATATATCAACTGAGGGTAAAACATTAACTTTAGCAGCAACAACAAGTGTATCTGGTATCAATATAGGAGGTACGGTTGCAACAAACAAAACAACATCTTCAACATTTAGGGTTAAAGTTCCTAAAGTTTTAAATCTTGAAAAATCTGGAATTTATGCTCAATTACCAAAATCAGATGTTGAGATTGTTGATTTCGGTAGTTCAGATTTAACCATTTCAAAACAAATAACTGGTGGTCCAACAAGTATTAATAATAGCACAATAACATTTAACTCTTCAGTTGGTTTAACAACTTCAGTTGGAATTACAAGTGTTTTCTTTGAACCATATGATACAGAAAGATATTCAATCCATTATAGTGATGGTACAACAGAATCGTTAAGAAGAGATCAAGTTTCAATTACAAATAATGCAAGTACTATAACATTTAATGGTTTATCTAAATCTTCTGGTAATGCAACTGTAAATGTAACACTTAAAAAACTTGGAATCGCAAGTAAATCAAAAGATTACTTAAGAAGTCAAACACTTGAAGTTACAAGAACCAGAGGTGTTGCTACACCATTCAATGGATTGACTCAAAGTAGAGGTTACGGACTAAGAGTTGAAGATGAAGAAATATCATTAAATGTTCCAGATGTTGTAAAAGTATGTGCTGTTTATGAATCTAAAGATACAAATACACCAGTTTTAGATAAACTAACCTTTGTATCTGGATTATCATTAAATGCAAGTAGTATAGTTGGTGAGCAAATAAAGGGTAAGGATAGTCGTGCAATTGGACAAATTGTAAGTCGCACTGCGAATACTGTGGATTTTGTATATTTAAATGATAACAGATTTACAATTGGAGAAGTTATTAATTTTAATGAGTCATCTATAGAGACTGTTTTACAGAATGTGACTGTTGGTAATTTCGTTGATAGAACAAGTAATTATATATTAGATAAAGGTCATAAGGATCAATATTGCGATTATTCTAAAATTATTAGAAATGCTAAGTCTGCAGTTCCATCTAAAAAACTTTTAATTATATTTGATCAATATCAAGTAGCAAGTGGAAATAGTGGAGATTTCTTTACAGTAAATTCATATTCAAAAGAAAGATATGGTAAAGATATGCCTATTGTATCTGGAATTCCAGCATCAGATATTCTTGATTATAGACCAAGAGTATCACCATTTGTATATTCTGGTGGTGGAGCTTCTCCATTTGCATTTACAAGCAGAGCATTTGAGTCAACAAACCCATATGTAATCACTCCAAATGAAAGTGCATTACTTGGTCTTAGTCATTACGTTGGTAGAATTGATAAGTTGATTGTTAATCACGATTCAGGTATGGAGGTGTATGTAGGAGAACCTGCAGAAAATCCTATCGAACCTTCAGTTAATAGTGATGCAATGGAAATTGCAACAATACTTTTACCACCATATTTGTATGATATAAGAGATGCAGAGATTAGAATGAAAGATAATCGTAGATTTACGATGCGTGATATTGGTGCACTTGAAAAAAGAATTCAAAACTTAGAGCAAGTAACATCACTAAGTTCATTGGAATTAGATACAAAATCATTCCAAGTAAAAGATGCAAATGGTTTAAACAGATTTAAAACTGGATTTGTTGTAAATGATTTTAAAGATAGAAATTTTATTGATTTTAGTCCTGAAGGTGGTTCAAAATGTGATGTTGATGTACAAAATCAAGAATTACATTCTGCGATTGATTTTTGGTCAATGAATCCTGAACTTGCATTAAATACTGGAATTGATGTAAAATCTGCAGATATGAATTCCAATTTAGAACTTTTAGATTCAAATTGCAAGAAGACTGGAGATTTAATTACATTAGATTATCAAGAAGTAGATTGGTTAGAACAACCTCAAGCAACACAAGTAGAAAATGTAAACCCATTTAATGTTGTTGCTTTTTCAGGTTTGGTAACACTAGATCCTCCATCTGATAATTGGACAAGAACAATATATGTGAATAACATAAGAGTAGAATCAACTGGTGCAAGATGGGTAGAAAGTACAAATATTGTTTCAAATACAGCAACTAGAGGTAAAACTACTGTTTCTAGAGGAAGACCTTATACTTATACTAGTGGATATAATAAGATTACTAAAACAAATGTAACTAAAACAACAAAAGTCACACGTAGAATTGAAAAAAGTTTTACAAATACCTTAGTGGGACCATCAGAAGAAAAGGATTTTGTTGAAAGTACAAAGGTATCAAGTAAAGTAGATCCATTTATGAGATCTAGGAACGTTGCTTTTTACGCTAATGGTTTAAAACCTCTCACAAATCACTATCATTTCTTAGATAGTGGTGTTCCAGATATAGTTCCTAAATTAACTGAAATTGAAATGAATTCTGGTACATTTTCTGTATTTGAAGATGTGAAGGTAGAATTAAATGGAAAAGAAATTGGTTTAATTAGATCACAAGAACCAAATCACAAGTATGGTGATGAAAATAGACCAGAAGTTCAATCATCATTAGGAACACCTAATGTGCTTGTTGAAAAGTACATAATTGATCCATATGATCGCACAAGACCAGCACCATCAGCAACTTATTCAGCTACATCAAGATTATTTAATACTGATGTAATTGGACTTGCTAATAACGAAAAATATTTTGGATATTTAATTAAAGGTGCAAAATTAACTGGTAAATCAAGTGGTGCTGTAGCAACGGTAACTAACACTACATTAATCTCAGATAATTGGGGAGATGTAATTGGAGCATTCTTCTTTAGAAATGCAAATAAAATACCAAAACCACCCACTCTATTTGCAACGGGAACAAAAACATTTAAAGTAACATCTCAACCAGATGGAACTATCCCAGTGCCTGGTGATTTGGCAATGTTAAGCAGTTCGACTGGAACATTCCTTGGAACTGGAACTGTTTTAACTCAAAATAATTTCTTAGTTCAAGTAAGAAATCCACCTATGCCACCAGCGAGAGAAAACGAAGTTACTGTATCTGTTGACAATGAAGTAATTAATACTACAGAGACACAAACACAAAGAATATACAAATCAAAAGGTCGTCGTGGTGGTTGGGGAAAATCTTTCGGAAAGAAATGCAAAAAAAATAAGAAAAGTAAGAGTTGTAAGGCAAGAGGAGCAAGAACATCAGGTGGAAGAGATCCGTTATGTCAGTCATTTACCGTCAACGAAAGTGGTGCATTTTTAACTTCATTTGATGTATTCTTTGCATCCAAAGATCCAAATGTAAAACTAACAGTTTCATTAAGAACAATGGAATTAGGAGCTCCAACTGAATTCCTAGTTCAGGATTATTGTACAGTTACTGTAAGTCCAGACTACATTAATGTTTCAGATGATGCCTCTGTACCAACTACATTCAGATTTCCCTCTCCAGTATACTTACCAGAAGATGAGGAATTCGCATTAGTATTTTCAGCACCATCATCTGATAAGTATACGATGTGGACTGCAACCATGGGTGAAAAATCTATTAAGACAACACAGTTACCTGATGTACAAAATGTGGTCGTATCTAAACAAGACACTGGTGGTAGTTTATTTAAATCACAAAATGGTACTATTTGGACAGCATGCCAGAATCAAGATTTAACATTCAAACTCCGTAAAGCATCATTTACACCAGAAGGTAGTGTTAGAATGTATAACACACCAATTGAACCAGGAAATGCAAATTGCCAATTATGTACTAATAACCCCATTCGCTCATTACCTAGAAAGTTAAAGGTAACAATTGATGGTAGTGGCACAAGAACTAATGCTAATTTACCGATTGGTAGAAAAGTAAGTACAGGTGCTGCAGGTGATTCAGAGGATCAAAGTGTAACAGGTATTATTGAAGGTCAGGGATCTACTATTTCAACTGAAGAAGTTGTGACAGGTGGAGTAGGTTATAGTATAAGTGGAACTGTAAGTACCGTTGCTTTGACTGGAAGTGGAACTGGTTGCACAGTAACGACCACAGTATCAGGTGGTGTAGTTACTGCTGTCTCTATACAATCTGGTGGAAATGGTTATCAAGTTGGTGATGTATTAACTGTCGATAACAGTCATAGTGGTGTAGTTAGAGGTGCTGGATTAAAGTTTGTTGTTACAGCAATTAACGGTACATTTGATACTCTATACCTAACTGATGTTCAGGGAGAGAAGTTTACAAACGACGAACCATTAGTTCAGTATGGTGCTGGTAATGATACAAGAGCAGTTATAGCCAACGTTGCTGTAAATGGCGACTCAGTGCAAAATGGTGATTTGTATGCAGGTAATGTATTCGAGGTTACACAGTACAACCACGCACATCATGGAGCAAATAATAGAATAGAAATAGAAAATGTCAGACCAGATACACTAATAGTTCCTTCAACTTCAGCACTGACTGCGGAGAGTACTGTAGTTTCTCTTGGTAATACAACTCCATTTGCAACATTCTCAGGAATCGCAACAGATAGAGGAGAAGCATTAATTGAAGAAGAGATAGTATCTTATGTTGTTGGAACAGGACAACTTACACTTACAAGAGGTGTTTTAAATACCGTTGCATTACCTCATCCTGAAGGTGCAAGTATTCAAACATATGAAGCAGCTGGAGTATCGTTAGTAGGAATTAACACTATTCATACTATTCCAACTAATACAACACTCAAAGATAATTCAGATATTGATAATTATTATCTTGAAGTTAATCGAACTGCTCTAGATCCTTTAAATCAAAGGACTGGTAATTCATTGTTATGTTTTAGAGATGAAAAAGCATTTGGTGGAGATAATGCTAAGATTTCACAAAACCATCAGTTTAGTTCCTTTGAACCTCAAATTAATTTTATAACACCAACTACAACGACAAACATAATTTCTGCAGTAAGAACAATTAGTGGAACAAGTGCAGGTGGTTCTGAAGTATCATTCATAGATCAAGGAGTTGAACCAGTGCCACTTAACTCATTTAAATTCTTTGATACTCCAAGATTAATTGCATCTACAATAAATGAAGATAAATTGACTGCTCTTCCTAAACAAAAATCATTTTATTTAGATTTAGAATTATCAACTGATGATGCAAATTTATCACCAGTCTTAGATTTAAAAAATGCAACATTCATATTTGGAAGAAATAAAATTAATAATCCTGTTGGATTAGAAAATTATGCAACTGACTCACGCACAAATCAAATATTTGATGATCCTCATGGTTCGGTATTCGTATCTGAAAGAGTTGATTTAGAGCAACCTGCAACCTCATTAAAAGTTCTTATTGGTGCAAATGTTCCACCAGAAGCAGACATTAGAGTATTTTATAGATTATACAGTGCAGATTCTTCTGAAGTATCATTGACCTATAGACCATTTCCAGGTTACAAAAATTTAATTGATTCTGATGGAGATGGATTTGGTGATTTTGTAATTGATGAAGCAAACAATGATGGTAGATCAGATGCACTTGTAACACCTGGTGGTGTTGATGAATTTAAAGAATATCAATTTACTGTAGATGATTTAGAACAGTTCACTGGATTTACTATAAAAATTGTTATGATATCAACGAATGAATGTTCTCCAGTTAGATTACAAGATTTAAGAATACTCGCTTTAGCATAATGAAAAGTTTTAAAGATTTTTTAAAAGAAGCTGAAAATGTTATTATAGACATTAGAGATAAGGGTTACAGAACCACAACCAGATTTGATGGTAGTAGAAAAAAGACAACAAAATTAGTGCCAATACCAAAACCAAAAGTATAATGATACCAGTAGAAGGACACAAAAATTTATTTCGTGATGAAAATACGAATGCTATTATTAATAGTGATGAAGCAGCATATAATGATTATATGAATAATCGTAGAATTAATTCTGATAAACAAGCAGAGTTAGATGCAATGAAATCAGAGATTGAGACTCTGAAATCAATGTTACATGAACTTGCTTCTAAGATAACGTCTTAGTAAATATAAATACTTTTTAGATCTGAATTGCTAACCTAGATGGCAGATATCAAAGTCAGAGTTGGACAGCAGAATGCAACAAAGGTGATTTCATCTTTAGCAGGTGCTCAAACTCTATCATTAACGGAATTAAGTGATGTGAATGTCGCTGGAACCTTGCAGAATGGTATGGTTCTAGTATATAATGGTGTGACTAAAAAATTTGATACAACGTTAGAGTTGACTCCTGGTGCTGCACAGAACTTAGACATCAACGGAGGAAATTTTTAAATGGCTAGTATAATTAGAATCAAACGATCCTCTGGAACTGCGAAGCCAGGTAGTTTGAATTGGGGTGAAATGGCATACGTTACTGGTGTTGGCCAGTTTGGTGGAGTCAATCAATACAAAGACAGAGTATTTTTAGGAGATGACGGTTCAAACGTCAATCCAATAGCAGGACATTATTACACCTCCATGATGGAGCATGAACCTGGTAAATTAGCAGGTCAAACAAACAGTAGAAATACAGATGGTGGTTTAATTGCAATACTTGATAATAGTAGAAAAATAGATGTTTGGAATGTAGATAATTTAACTTTAGATGGTAATACATTATCTTCAACAGACACAGATGGTGATATAATCTTTAATCCAGATGGTTCTGGTGAGGTAATGATACCAGATGATACCTTTTTAGGTTTCGGTGGTGGAGCGAATGGAACTGCAGCTGCAGATTCTAAGATTGAATATGATGAAAATGGTACAGACCAACTTACATTTACTGGAGCAGATGTAAGATTTAATATCGCAACACAGTCAACCACAAAAGATACTGGTTCTATCATTACAGAAGGTGGACTTGGTGTTGAAAAGAATGTTAATATCGGTGGTGATTTGATAGTTGATGGTGGGAATGCAAGACTTGGAAATATAAGAGTTTCAAGTAATGTAATTTCATCACTTGCTGGAGCAGATAATAAAATATTCATTGACCCATATCCAGATGGATTAAGTAATGAGGGTGATGTTATCATCAAAGGTAACTTACAAGTTGATGGTACAACAACTACAGTTAACTCAACACAGACAACTGTTAATGACCCAATCATGATGGTTGGTGATACTACCAGTACAAGAACTGTAATGACAGCGATGTCATCAGGTGCTACAGCAGTTGTAGTTGACCAAGTAACAGGTATTGCAGTTAATGATACTCTTTTACATCCAAGTTTTTCTGCAAGTGGTATTACAACAGTTACATCTATTAATACTGGAACTAAAACACTTTCATTCCAAGGAACAGCAGTCGCAGGTATAAGCACACAGACTGAAATAACAGTTGTTCACGCAACAGATACTAATACTGACCGTGGACTTGGATTTACTTATAATACTGGTATAGGAACTGCGACTGCAACTAATGGATTCTTTGGATTAGATGATAGTTCAATTGCATCTAGCACTGCTGGTGTAGGAAATCATGGAACTCACGGTGATGATAGTCGTAGATGGACATACGTTCCTGACGCTACTATTTCAGCAAGTGTTGTTACTGGTACAAAAGGTTTCTTAGATATTAAAGGTATCTACTATCAGTCAGGTAACTTTGCTTCAGGTGGTGTAGTTTGGTTTGATAGTGAAGGTCTACAAAGATCTACTAATGCACCAGCATCTCCTGTAATTACATCAAAACAAGTATTAACTGCTATATCAAAGGTCGTTCTAACGCTACCAGGTGCGGTTACATTAGCACAAGGAGACATTGTGAAGCAAGACACCACAAGTGCATTTGGTGTGGTTGAGAGTGCTGTGAGTGGTGGTACATCAGTTCCTTTAGTTGGTGTAGAGGGAACATTCAATACTTCAAATAATTTAAGAAGAGAAGGTCAGAGTGGTGCAGTTCAAAACTTGAGCACATCACCTGATGCTGTAACGAATACATATACTAACAAGCCACATTGGACTTCAACCCTAGATGGAGGAACTTTCTAAATGCAACAAAACAGTGAAGTAGATGTTAATGTATTAGTGAACTTATATCATACAAAACTAGCAACAGCATTAAATCAAAATGTTCTTTTGGAGGCAAAACTCCAAACTCTAAAAAATGATTACGAAAAAGAAAAGAATCAACTTTTAGAGGAAATCGCAAATCTCACGGAGAGTAATGGCAGCACCACAAAGTAGAGGACAACTTATAAACTTCGGTTTGCGTAAACTGGGATATCCTGTTTTGGAGATAAACCTTGATACTGACCAAATACATGACGCTCTTGACGATACTCTTCAGTTATATCAAGAACGACATTATAATGGCATTGAGAGAATGTATCTCAAATATAAGATTACTCAGGAAGATTTAGATAGAGGTAGAGCACAAGGAACAGATGGAGTAGGAATAGTTACTACTACTGGCATATCAACCAATACCGCTGGAACTGTAACAAGTAATTTTTATGAAACTTCAAATTACATAGCAGTGCCAGATCATGTAATAGGTGTAAATAAAATATTTAAATTTGATACTAGTTCTATCTCAGGTGGAATGTTTAGTATTAAATATCAGTTATTCTTGAATGACTTATATTATTTTAACTCTGTTGAATTATTACAGTTCGCAATGACAAAACGATATCTAGAAGATATTGATTTCTTATTAACAACTGAAAAACAAATAAGATTTAATCAAAGACAAGATAGATTATATCTTGATATTGATTGGAATTCTCAATCATTAGATACATTTATAGTGATAGATTGTTTTCGTGCACTTGATCCTGAAGAATATAAACAAGTTTATAATGACCCATTTGTTAAAAGATATTTTGTAGCATTAATGAAAAAACAATGGGGAATGAATTTAATTAAATTTAGAGGAACTAAATTACCAGGCGGTATCGAATTAAATGGAAGAGAAATTTACGATGATGGAGTTAGAGAATTAGAGGAACTCAGGTCAAGAATGATGATGGACTACGAGACTCCTCCTCTTGACTTTATCGGGTGATGAATAATGGCATTAAATCCACATTTTTTACAAGGTTCGAGAGGTGAACAAAGATTAGTTCAAAGTTTAGTAAATGAACATCTTAAAATTTATGGTGTTGAAGTTACATTTATTCCAAGAAAATTTGTAAATACATCAACGATAATAGAAGAGGTTACTGCATCTAAGTTTGATGATAATTTTTTGATTGAGGCATATGTTGATAATTATGATGGTTATGCAGGTGCTGGAGATGTATTAACTAAATTTGGAATGAGTTTAAGAGATGAAGTGACTCTTACCATTTCAAAAGAAAGATTTGAAGAATTTATATCACCATTTATGGATGCCGATGATGATATAGAATTATCATCTCGACCTCGTGAGGGTGACTTAGTATTTTTTCCATTAGGTCAAAGATTATTTGAAATTAAATTTGTAGAACATGAAGAACCTTTTTACCAATTAGGAAGTAATTATGTTTACAAACTTAAGTGTGAACTCTTTGAATATGAAGATGAGGTTATTGATACTTCTATTGAAATGATAGACACTCAAGTCGAAGATGTTGGGTATATTGCAAGTCTTCAACTTATTGGTGTTGGTGTGACTGCAACTGCAAATCCAGTTTTAGGAACAGGATATATTCGTGAATTATTCTTGAATAATGATGGTTCAGGATTTACAGGAACTCCTACAGTAGCAATTTCTACTTCACCTACTGGTAACTTTGCAGATAATGCAACAGCAGTTGCATTTACAACATCAATAGCAAATGTAACATCTGTAGATAAAATATTATTAACAAACGCTGGTGCTGGATATACAGAAGCACCAACGATTACAATTACAGGTGGAGGTGGTACTGGTGCAGCAGCGACCTGCTCAATCAATACTTCTTCTGCTGGTATAGTAAGATTTATTATGACTGAAGAGGGAGTTGGATATGGAACAGAACCAACTGTAACTGTATCAAATCCAGCGTTGGGTATTGCTTCTGAAAGAGCAGTTGGCATTGCGTCTATCGGTGCTAATTCTTCTGGATTTAATCAAGTTAACTCTATATTTGTTTCTAATCCTGGTGAAAATTACGATAATACCGCAACAGTAACTATAGCTGACCCAGAAACTATTAGTGGAATTGGAACTTATCTATTCAATGAAGTTGTACAGGGTATGCGTTCAGGAACACAAGCAAGAGTTAAGAGTTGGGATGTAGATACAGGAATACTTCAAGTTGGTAATGTAGGCATCGGAACAACAACGACAGGATTCTTTCCAGGTGAAGATATTAAAGGTCTTACATCAGGTGCTTTATTCAGTGTATCTGTGTTCTCTGATGACACCACCGATAAATATAATGAAGGAGATATATTTGAATCAGAGGCAGATTTATTAATTGACTTCTCTGAATCAAATCCATTTGGGAGTTTTTAATGACTTATCCAGCACC
>Ga0310343_10000132_pt1 | contig 31875 bp, 48 predicted proteins | sample HC15DNA2025_MG_FD_203519 | JGI IMG/M metagenome (GOLD analysis project Ga0310343, IMG submission 203519) | Marine microbial communities from station ALOHA, North Pacific Subtropical Gyre - HC15-DNA-20-25_MG | ecosystem: Environmental > Aquatic > Marine > Oceanic | place: Pacific Ocean: North...
ACTTGAATAACACTACCACTTGGTAGACTATTAGATACTTGTGTAGCTATTGAGCCTTGACCACTTCCATTAAAATTTAATTTTGTTAATGCCATAATATTAAGGTTTCGTTGGAAATTTAAAATTTTTATCTTTCATACTTGTAAATGTTTTTGTTATATCTCTGAGGTCTTGTCTATACTTTTTCATCTCATCTGACATAGTTACATCTGATAAAGCATAAAAGTCTGTTTCTGCAAGTAAAGTATTTCTTGCTTCTCTAAGTTCTTTTAAAGGTTCAGCTTCATTTAATTCTTTTAACTTTGTTGATACTTTTGTCCAATCTGTACCAAAATCTTTTGGATCAGAACTTATTATTGCACTTCCATTTGAATCTGTGCCAGTTATTTTTTTAAAACTTTTTTTAAACTCATCTTCAGATGTAGGTGTACCAATCAATGTCCACTCTTTAACATCTAATTCCATTAATGCTTCTGATACTGATGCCATATCTATTCTCCTATCAATGCTGTAATTTCATCATCTGTTAAACCTAATGATTTTAATTTTTGTTTGCCTTTATCTTTATCACTCATATTTTTTTCTGCTGTTTCTAATTCAGTTTTTTTTGTTTTAATTTGCGACCAAGTAACACCGAACTTTGATTCATCATCAGTTAATATTGCAGAGCCATTTGAATCTTCTCCAGTAACTTTTCTAAAACTTTTTTTAAATTCAGCTTCTGTTTTTGGCTCTCCATCTAAAGTCCAATTTTGTATTTTTAATTCAATTAATACATCACTTATTTTTACCATAATATTTTCCTATGTTAATACACTTGAAGCTATTTCCATTATTGTAAATGTAGAAAGATTATTATTAATTTGACTATAAACATTACCACTTACTTTTTTATGTTTAAGTTGATAAGTTATTGAACTTGTAGTACTTGGATTATCTAATAAACAAGCACTTACACAGTTAGGATAAGGGTTATACACATATTGAGCCCCATAAGTGCCACCACTACTTAAATCAGTTGAATCTCTAAATACAGTTAAAGCAGAAACACCGCTGTTTGCATATAAATTCACACTATACATAACTAAAATTTTATTTGAAGCTGATGATGGTGTAATACTTAAACTTGACACTCCATTTGCAACATAACTTGTACTATCAGTTGTGGATTCACTTGAAGTACTTGTGCCTTTTACTTGCAGTATACCACCTGCACTACCAAAAGCTAATTGTCCTACTGCAGTTGTTCCTGAACCAGTAATACTATCAACTGTTAAAGCTGTACCTGCTGTTACATTACCAGTTGGAAACTTTAGTGTGTAAGATTGACCTGCTGAATGAGCAGGTGATTCTAACTTAATACCATGACTATTATTACTACAGTTTAGTTGTAATTGACCACCAGTACCACTTGTTGTTCCATCACCTTTGATAGATAACCCTGCATTAGAAGATGTAGATATGAAATTAGTTTTTGCATTTGTTACTGTGCTATCACTCGGTGTTCCAATGTCTAATACATTACCAAGAACTAAAATAAAATCTATAACATCAGAAGATGATAATGTGCCACTACTAGGTAAGAATGTAATAGTAGAACCTGACACACTAAAAGCAGTTGAAGGTGCTTGTATCACACCATTAAGACTTACAATCATATGATTGGCAGACTCAGGAGTAAATGCCACACCACCATTTAATAGATTATAAGTATTTGTACTTGAAGTTGTTATTGCATCTAGCTTAACAAAGTTTCCTACTGTGGGTGTTTTTCCTATATATGACATAATCTATCCTTTTGGGTACTTATCTTTTACAGCTTTAATTGTAGTTTTCCACCCTTCTATTCCGTTATGATATAAGTCATCTAATTGATCTTCTATTGTTGGATACTCTAATTTTCTTTTTCTTTGATATTCATTATTACTATAAGCAGTTTCTAATTCTTTTTGTTTAGCTAAGATATCTTTTTCTGCAATTGGTTTTGTATCTCCTTGCCAATCAATATTTTTTATATCATCATTTTTTACAACAACTTTAGCATTAGGATTTATGGCTAATATAGCATTTAAAATATCTGTCATGCTACCACCTCAAAAAGTGTCATTGTTGACATTCCTCTTATACCTAAAGTGTTATTTCCATCTTGTGTTGTTTTATTAGTTCTAAGAGTAGGTACTGTGCAAGTCACATCACATTTATATGTTGTTTCACTTGTTGTGCTAGGACTATCTAAAAAAGTAAAATTATGATTACCCATACGATAATCAAAATTAGCATTTAAAGCAGACATAATACCAAACGATACAAGAGGTCTACTTGATGAAGTAGCACCTGCACCTATCACAGTTGTACCACGTTTGATTTGTCCGTAGCCATAAGAATTGTTATCTCCACCTATATTAATAGACACAAATATTAATATTTTATTACTGCTACTTGATGGTGTAATTGCTTGTGTAACAATAGTTGAGGTAGCTCCACTACTAATAGCATCAGTATTAGTAGATGTATTTTGTAAAATTTGTAATATTTTTCCTGCACCACTAATCGTGCCAGTAAAAGCATAATTATCTGTTAAATCTAATTTTGTATTATCTACTGCATCATTTGCAATTTTTGCTGTTGATATAATACCATCTGTAATATCTGATGATGTTAGTGGAACTATTGCAGGTTGTACTCCGATAAATCCCATATTACACCTATGTAATCTCTAATACTGATAAAGAACCTGATAGCTTATCTGCTACTGAGCAATCTATTTTTAAAGCATCACCTGCTTCAAGGACTACTTTACCACCAGTTAATAATTCTAAGGTTGATCCATTTGGTATACTAACATCTTTAACTAAAAAAGATGTCCCATTTGCAACATTATTATCGCCACCTCTATTTGCTGTTGTAGATACAAGTTCTACTTCTGTTGTTACAGATGTTGTATGTATGTTAGTAAGCATCAAGCCAATAACTATTGTTGTAGTTGATGAGGCTACTGTATACATGGTATAGGGTGTACCTGCCGAAGCAGGTTCTGCTGCAAAGTTTATTTGTTTAAAGGTATTTGCCATTTATATCTCCTTATCCAAGTCCAATCGCAAAAGCTATTGGGTCAGCAGTAACAGCAACAGTTACAGTATCAGTAGAACTAGCAGTTGTGCTGATACCTGAACCTGCAGCAATAGTAAGTGTATTACCATTTGTTATAGTTTGAGGTGAACCTGATGTACCTGCCACATTAAAACTTACCATATCACCATCAGCACCATCTGCACCTGCAGGACCAGTTGCACCAGTAGCACCAGTAGGTATACCAAAAGCAAAAGTTGCTGTATTACCTGATTGTGACACAGAAACAGTAGCACTAGCACCTGCACTCAAAGTAGAAACTGTTACAGCAGCAGTAGTAATATGATTAACTGCTTCAGCATTACCACTAGATGAATTAAATCCTAATATTTTACCTGCTCTATCTGCCTTTAAAGGCAATGTAAGAGTAGCTGTTACATCATTATCAAGTAATCTTATTGCTCTTGAGTTTTCATCTTGTGAATCAGATATCATAGTAAGTAATGTATCTAATTCTGTATTAAGTTTTGCTATTTCAAAAGCACCACCACTAGGAAAATCAGTTGTTCTTGCTAATGGTATTGATCTTGTAATAACAACTGTACTACCACCACTTGCACCAGTTACAGATGTTGTAACTGTTCCAGTAGAGCCATCACCACCAGACACAGTATACAAAGATGTACTAGAAGTTGAAGCATCAAAAGTCCTTTCAACATTATCAACAAAAACATTTAAATCTGTACTTGCTGTAAAGAATACAAAAGGTACTGGAAATGATGTTTGTGTTACACCTTGATTGACTGTGTAACTTATTCTTGGTGTATTTGCACTTAATGCTATTGTCATTAAAACCTGCTTCTCATTGTTCTATCAAAGCCATCATCTTCCAAATCCACCAAAACTGAAGATAATTCACTTACACTTCCTTTAATAAACCATAATCGCATAAATGGCAAATTTTTTATTACTTGTGCAGAGCCACGACCATATTTACCTTCAATAGCAAAATCATGTAAACCCCTTACAATATCAACAGTAATAGCAGGTCCTGCACCACCTACAGATGTTATTGCATCAGCAACACTTTGATCTTGTGGGAACTTAGGCTCTAATAATCCCATTGAAATATCAGGTCCACCAAGAGCCAAACTTGTGTGCATTGATGTATAAAATAAATCACTATACATTGCCAATAAACCTGAAGCATCTATTGATCTTGCAAGTTTATCCTCAAAAGATAATCTATCCCAATTATATTCAGCAAATGGAGAGCCAAATTGACTTTTCACTTCGAGAGATAAATAACCTAATCCAATAGCAGTTGTAAAAGCTGCTGCTCTATTCTTAGCTTGTCCAGTTGCCATTGCAGCAGTAATCTTATTTGCAGCAGCAAAACTATAAGACCAAAACTGAAATGGTAATCCTGCTAAACCAGTTTCAATTCTTGAATACCCTCTATATCTTTTATCAGCTTTTAATCCAAACTTACTGCCAATCCACTCAGGTATGTAAACAACACCATCAGCTATAATAGGTTTATCAGCAGGTGTACCCATTAAGATTGTATTCATAATACCATTATTCAAACCACCTCTAAATGTATCAAGTGTTTCTTCTGCCACACCATTTTCTAACCATTTTTCTGTATTGCCTAAGTAAACACCACTACCATTTTCTTTTGTATTTTGTATAACACCATCATCAACTAACTTAGATATTTCTTTAGCCATCTTTTTGTCAATATTATATCTTCGTAAATATTCGATATCAGCTTGTTTTGCCACACCTTTAGCATCAGCTACAGAAAACTGTATTAGTTCATGTGTTCTTATAACAGAATCTAATCTCTTCATTAAATTAGTCATAGGTGCTAAACCATTAAGAATATAAAAAGCATTTCTTGTTTTTGATAGAGCAAGTTCATAACCAGTAGCCAAAGGATTATTTGTTAAGTCTTCTACAAATCTTAAATGTGTATCACCTTGTAATATCTCTAATATCTCACCTGCAAGTCTGCCTTCTTTTGCATTTAATTTAACTCTTGAATCTGAAAGCAATCCAGTTAATCCTTTCATTACATTACCAAGATCATGTTCCATTAACACTTTAGCTAAATCAGGTAATGTACTAAATCCTGCACTACCAAGATAATTTAACTGTGCTAAATCTCTCATTATAGTAATTACTTTTTGATCAAATCTATCAGGATTAGTAATAACTCTACCAACAACTCTATCATACATATGTAAAAAGTCTTTTCTAACTTCATTCATTTGTTTAAATGAAGCACCTGCTTTATACATATCAGTATCCATATCTGCTAACACTTGATCAACTGTTCTGCCATTAAATTGTTTGGCAAACTCATAACGACCTGCAACTCTTTGTGTATAAACTCTCATTACTTGAACTGGATTTTTTATTATATAACTGGTTACTAGTTTATTGGGTATATCAAGAGTTCTATGTCTAAAATGTTTTGATTTACCATGTCCATAAAATGCCATAGCATCATCTGTAATATCTTGTCTTTCTTTAATTATTGTATCAACTGTGTCTTTGACTCTTTTGGCAACACGAGTAGGGTCTGTGGCTTTTATTATTTCGTCAGGTGTAAGTGCCTCAGTTCTTTCCATGTAACCTTGTTTATTTTTAGTTAAGATAGTTGGGTTATTAATATACCATTCAGTTAATATTCTTTCAAAGTCTGCACGATTAGCTTTGATTGCAGTTATATCCCAGTATCTTGGAAAGAAAAATTCTTCATTATTTGGTTTTACTTTTGTAGTTTTGGCTACTTCAAGATTTTCTTTTAACATTTTAAGATCATCTTGTATTCTACGAATTTCAGCAATTACAGTTTCATTTTTATAATTATTAGTTCTTTGTTTATAGAAACCACCTATTCTATATTTTTCTAATTCATCTAATCTTTTGCCAATATTTAGTTCTTTTATTTCTCCTCTTGTAAAAGCAATGATTTCTTTTTCTAATTCTTCAGCAACATCATTAATTTTTAATCTTTTACCTTTTGGGTCTTCTAATACTTCTCTTAGCTTTGTTGCATAATTTTGTAATCTTATATTTTCTTGTGTAATTCTAGTTCTTATATTTTCTGTAGTGCCAATAACACCTTGTTCTCTTAATCTTTTTTCCCAAGTTGTCATAAATCCATCAACAATAGATTTAACTTTTTTATCTAAATCTGATAGAGGTTCTTGTTTTAATATTCGTGTGTAAGTATCTTCAAGCCATTGATGATAACCTTTTTTTTGAAAATCAATATCAATAATATTTCTATTCTTACCAGTATGTTCAGAGTATAATTGTCTTAGAGCATCATGTGCTTTTACATATTCTCCATTACGAACTGCTGCTCTTGTATATACAGACATTCCTAATGTATCGCCAAGTTTTGCAGCAACTTGTGTAAGACCTGCATCATTTGCTAATTTACTAAAGTTTCTTTTTATTGCTAAAGGCAATTCACTTTGAAACACTTTTTTCATTGGAGTTACTAAAGCCTTATAAACAAAATTATTTGTATACCAATTTGGCTCAAGTTTATATTTATCTACTGGGACACCATCTGCATCTAGTAATGCTTCATCTTCAGTTCTTCTAATAGATAGTTCTGTATCAATTTCTTTTATTTCTTTTAATAGTCGACCTTCTTGTTTTCTCATAGTACTTACAGCGGAAACTTTGCCTAAATCTTTTTCTAATTTAGCATTTTCATTTCTTATTTCATTAACTCGTTCTTGACTAATTAAATCATCAGTACCTTCATATTTTTTTCTAAGTTTTGCAGTATTTTGATCTATTATCTTTTGTGCTTTTTCTACGTCTTGTATTCTTTTTTTTATCAAAGCAGTTTGTTTTTTGCTTAGAAAGTATGCTTTTTCTTGCTGTTCAATTCTTTTTAAAAAAGCTATTTGTTTTTTTGACAAGCCTATATTAAAACCTCTTTGCCCTCTAAACTGTGCCAATAATTCTTCTTTTATTTTTAATAAACCTTCAGCATATTTATCACGAGTTAATTTAATATCTTCTAAAAATTTAACTATATTTTGTGCTTTTTTTGTATGTCTTTTATTTTGAAAAACTAAATTTTGTATTATTCTTTTTCTTCTTGCTAATGTTTTTCTATTTTGAAATAAAGTTTGTCTAGCAGAAACTGCCTCATCTTCAGTCAATAATGTTTTATCTTGTTCTAAAGATTCTTTTTTTGCTCTTAATTCATCTAAAGTATTAGGTAATTGTTTTTGTTCTGCAACTAATTCTTCTTGTCCTGCTTTACCTTTTGGTCTTATTTTTAAATCAACATTATCTCTTGCTTTATTTACAGACTGAATAGTATCAGCTAAATTATTAAAATCTTTTATTTCTTTTTCTATTTGTTTTTGTGCAGCCTTTACACGCAGTTTATTAGCACCTGCTATAGCACCACCTAATATTGCACCTCCTACAGTTGCTATTGCAATATTACCTATAACTTCTTCTTTAGTTGCCAATGGATCAAATGGAAACCTTGCCCCTTCAGCTAATGTTGAAATAGCACCTACACCTGCACCAGTACGAAAACTTGCAGATAATACACCTTTACCCAATCCACCAAAAGGCAAAGCTATTAAATTAATAGGATCAAATATACCTGCCACAATCTGAGAGCCAATACTACTATTCTGTAATATCTTTCTTCTTTTCATGTTTTCTCGAAGTTGATCTTTTAAAACATTCATATGCTCTTCATTAACAGCATCTTTTAAATAATCTTCATGTCCTGCGAACCCTTCCATATCATCAAAAGGATTATAGTTTTGATCTCTATCTTCTTCTGTATATGTTAAGTTTGATAAATAATCTATTATTGGAGAATAAGAATATCCTAAAGAAGCACCAAGTGTTTGTGAAAATGATACATCTACTGGTGCATCAGCTTCAGGCAAACCTGAAGGAATTTGTAATCCTGAAGCTATTTCACTTGGTGTAACAAGACCTCTGCCTGAGTTATAATTATAAACAGTTGTATCAAATAAATTATAATTACCCATTAATCACCATCACCAAAGTCAGGATTAATTCTTCTCATAACTTCATTTAAGTCATAAACAACATTAACACCATCAACTTGAACTGGTTGAAAAAAACCATTATTGTCTTTATAAAATGCCATATATCTTACTCTACTATTATCAGGTCCATAAGTGTTAGGTTGCAAATAGACTGCTGTGCCAGTTTCTTTTAAATCTCTTCTTTCTTTTAATATTCTTTCACCAACAGTCGTTCTTAACATTAACTGTTTTTCTTCAAAGTTAGGTCGCCAGTTTAAATAAAATTTAGATTCTTCGCCAGTAGCATCTACTGGACCAGTTATAGCACTTAGTTCGTTATGTATTAATATTCTAAATTGACTTCTCAAACTATCATCAGGTATCATTCTAAGTAAACTATAAGGACTTCGAGTTAAAATATTACCACCTGAAGTTGTGTCAACAATAGTGCCTTCACCATCAGGATACATAGAATCTTTTATTAAATTAAAATGTGCATCAATAGTAGTTTTAGGAACACCTAATTGAATCATAATATCCATAACTGGCTTTAAGTCTTGTGCTTCTTTTGCGTCAAAACCATAGCCTTCTGTCATTAGTAATTGAAAAGAATTAGTAATTGAATTATCACCAGATACAGCATTTAAATTAGATTTAAATATATTTGTATTTATATCCATTTGTTGTTCTGTTTCAATTAACTTTTGCATAATTTGTCCACTATCAAGACCTCGTTGATTATTTCTTAATGGTATACCAAAGCCAGTTCTACCTTTATATAAAGGTACAATCGAAGAAGCAGCAGATAATATATTATATGTTTTCTTATCTAAAACACCTGCAAGTTTATCTATAGTGCCACCTGATTTTTCAACATTAGTATACTTTTTAAAAAATTGTAATGCAGTATCTACTGAAAAAGCATTAGCAGTATCTCTTGCACCAAAAGCCATAAAATCTAAAAACGATTTAGGAAAAGCACCATTTGATAAATATAATGCAACCTTTTCAGCTTTTTCTCTTTCAGGTGATTCTTCTTCTGCTCGTAAATCTTCTGCAAATTTTGTAGTAAAATAATTTATATTTGTTCCTAATATTCTATCTAGATAAGAACTATTTTTAGGAGAATGTTTATATAATCCATTAGCACCATTAAATGCAAGAATTTCTAATTTTTTATCTTCTGCTTCATTTTGATCTTGTTTTAATTGTTTAATACCAAAGTCATTAAGAGCAGCAATAAAATTTTTCTTATATATTGTTGTTGGTCCTTCAGGTGTTTCTAAAATTGTTTTAATTTTATTCATTACCTTTTTTTGTTCTTCATCTAAGGCTGACTCATTACCAGTTGTCAAAGCATTAGCTAAATTTTCATAGTCACTAGCAGTTTGAAATACATTATTATTTCTTAATACCTTTACACCTACATTTCTTAGATAAGCACTAGCTTGTGCAGTCACTTCGTCTGAAGTTAACTTATACCCAACTGTTTGACCATCAACAGTAGTAGTTGTAAAATTTCTACGACTAATAATTGTATTAATATCTTTTTTTATTGTTTCAGTAATACTAGAAGTTATCTCGCCATCATTTTGATTAATCTGATTGCCAACATTATTACCTTGTTCTAAACTTTTTTCTTGATCATTCATTTCAAAAGTATAAGAACCTGATTTCTTTTGTATTTCTTTTTCAAGTTTATTTTTTACTTTATCGTTATAACCTTCAACTGCTCTTTTATTTGCTTCATCATTTGAAACAACTTTTAAATCTTCAGTTAAAGTATCAATAGCAGCATCATCTTGATTTTCTTTTCTTATAAGTTCTAAAACTTGTTTTTCATAATCATTTAAAGTTTCACCAGTATCTTCACCAAATAAAATATTACGTCTAACTTTTCTAATAAACTCGCCATTCTTACCTTGTATTAGACCTTTCATTAAACCAACAACTTTAGCTTGTTTAATACTTCTAAAACTTGCACCATGTATACTTGGATTTTGATTATTAGTTGTTAAATTATCATCATTCTCTTGTATCAATTTATTAATAATAAATTGAGAGGCATTTATTTCTCCTGATAATGATTTTATACCTCCAACAGTTTCACCTGATGCAGTTTTACCAACTTGATTATTAGATACAACACTATCAGATATAGCTGTGATGTAATCATTTTTACTAGACTCAATAATATATTGTTTATTTTTTGCTGCTATAATTAATGATTCTTTAAATTCTTCGGAAGACATATCATTATAATGTTGTGATGATATTCTTGCTATATCTTGTGTTATAACACCTTCATAAGCTTTGCCACCAAAGTTGTTAACTTGTTTAACATATTCACTCATAGTAGCTTCTATATTATTTTTAAACTCTTGAGAATTCCTTGATCTTTGTCTTACTTTTTGAATTTCATTACCAATATCAACACGCAATGCTTCTGCATATCTTTGTCTTACTATTGGCTCAGCACTTGCTCGAGCAACAGCACTTAATGTGCCATCTAATTCTTTAAATTGTAATTTATTATTTTCATCACGAATATCAATTTTCATTGATCTAGCAACAGATTCACCTAAAAGTTTTTCTTCTGATGCTGCTCTAGCAAAAGCCTCTGATCCTATTTTATTAAATGTAGAAGCAATAGTCTGCCCTAATTGTTTTGCACCAGTATCTACACCAACTACTCCTACTGGCTTATTTAGAAAAGAAGTTTGTTTTGCTTTTAAAAATTGTACCATTAAAATGCTCTGTCAAATGTATTGCCATAAAAAGTTGGAGTTGTAGTAGTTGCAGCAGTTTTAGGCATTAAAGGCTGTGCTTTCATTGCACCTGAAAACAAAGTTCCAAATGCTTGATACTTATAAGCACGAGATAAATTACGACCTTTTTCTGTAGCTATAGATTGTGACAAAGATAACTGACCTACTTGTTCTAAAGTTTGTAAAAATTTTCGATCTGTTTCTGTTGCAGTTTCTCTTTCAGCTTTTTCTTGTATAGCTTTAAAACTTCTATCAGAACCCATATCTCTTCCTGACACACCTACTAAAGATTCATTTGTAGCTTGAAATATTTGTAAATTTCTCATACGAGCATTATGATCTTGTATTGCAGCAAGTTGAGCACCTTCTATTTGATTTTGTAATTGTCTTCTTTGTAGTGCTGCTTCTCTTTTTGCTGCTGCTGCTGCACTCATTGAACCCATAAAAGATATGCCAGTAGATACTAAAGCTAATGCTAATGTAGGACTCAAAACGCCACCTCTACTATCATGCCATTAATTTGTAAGTTTAAAGGAAAAGACTGCGAAACTGTTACTCTTGGATCACGACTATATCCTAATAATCTAAACTCTTCTTTACCAGTTATAGCTGTTCTATCTGCTGACATATCATCTGTAACATTTCTTATAACTAAATCTCTTGTTGTAGAAGTAGTGTTAGGACCACTTACACTAACAGCAAGTGTTTCAAATAAATCTAATGTAACTTTAGGTATTTGTCTTGGTTCTCCAGTCAAAGGTCCTCCTTGTATCTGTGCATCTATAGGTAATGTTTTGAGTGTAGGTGTAAAAGCATAACCAATAAATGCTTGTGATATTCCAGTTTTAACACTACTAACATCTATTTGTCCACCTGATACTGTAAATGTTCCAAGAAAATCATTGCCATTTGTAGCTTTTACACTTGCACCATTACTAAAATGTGAAGTTAAACTACCAAACACACTAGAACTGCCACTAAAAGTATTGCAAAAATCCATTGGCATATCATCTTGAAACTCCTCAAGAAATAACTTTGTTGTACCTGACCCATCATCTCTTGCACATACAACAAACAATCTTTCATGTACTGCACATATACTATGCCATAATCCTTGTGTATTCCATAAACTCCAACCTGCTTTTTGATCACCTCTTATAGAATAAAAAACAGCAATAGTACCATCATTATTAATTAAAAAAGCATAAGATTCACTTCTATTTAAAGCACCTTTAATAGAAGTTTGTTGTACTGGATCAAGTATAAGATGTGGTGCAAGACCTGATACTGCTACAGAAGTATAAGCACCTTCTGCATCTGTAAATAAAAACTCTCTTAATGCACTACCAGTTTTCTGTATAAATAAAGTTGCACCATCAAATACTGTTGGTCTAACAAAACTACTACCAAAAGGTGTCTGTCTTCTTATCTGTGCATTAGAAGGTGTAACTGGTTTATTAGATATTGTAGGAATAAATAATTCAGCACCAGTAGTAAATATCTGTAAATCTCTGTTAGATACTAAATGTCTTATAGAAAATATCTCACCAACATTAGCAGTTAAATCTAAAGCATCATTATCTTCTGCATCACCTACATCAAAGTTAAAAAACAATCCTGATCTACTACCCCAAATACCATCAGGTTGTGCAAGTGTGCCACCAAACCACAATCTATTTTGATGAAATGTAACAGCAGCAGGATATCCTCGTAGAGCAGAATAACTTTGTTCACTAAACTCAGATGTTGCAGCACCAGTAACTATTCTTGGACTACCACCACCGATAGCACTAGATGTAGCAGTTGCACTACTACCTGCTGTAAACTCAAAAGTATTTTCATCAGGAACAGCAGTTATTGTTCTACTTCCATTAATATTACTATTAGCAATACCACCAACTGCACCTGCTCTCTCTACAGTAATAGAAGCACCAGTTGCTAATCCATGTAATGCTTTTGTAACTCTAACTGTACCACTACCTTCAAAAACTTCTATACTATCTGTTTCAAGTTGTTGTCTTAATGTTCCTTGTATAGCAGCAGTAACTTGTGTTGCACTTGTAAAACCAGTTATCCTTGCTCTAGTTTCACCTATGAGTAAATCAATACCTACATGACTAGATGAAAAATAATCTGCTGATGTAGTAAGAGTTACAGTACCAGTTGTACCACTAGAGGCAATCGTCATACCTAAAGGCTGAAAGCTAAAATATGGCTGAAATATGTCATTACCATCTCTTGATGTATCAAAGTTAAAAGTAGATACAGTAAATGTAGTAAGACCAGTTCTTTCTAATATTCTAGTTTGAAATGTATTATGACATATAAACATAAGATCACCTTGCTGTGCAAAGGTAATTTCTTCAAGATAAGACGCTGATGTTGTATTAACTAACCATGATTGACTTGTTAAAGATTGTATAGATGACACAGTCCCATCAGTAGGACTAATCTGAAATATCTCTATTCTTGTATTGCTAAATGCTATTATATATTTCTCATCATCTGAGAATATAAAAGGTTCTATTCTTACACTTTGTCTAAGACTTGCTAGTGCTGTAAAAGAAGGATTACTACCGAAGTTATGTATTCTTTTAGTTCCAGTCCTTTTTTTTAAACCACCTTCTGATCTAATAAAAAAGTTTCTAACTTCTTCTGCTGCATTTGTATATACTTTAGTATCTGTTCTTGATGTCAAAGCAGGACTAACTTCACCAAACTGAAAGTTATTTAATGGCACTCTTATTCTTGCCATTTAACTTCTCCTATCAGTAATAAATCTTCTTGTAGATAATCTTCTTGAAGTTTGTTGTTGTGAGTCTAAGTTTCTAGCTTTTGCTAATAATTGTTGTGCTTTTTGTTCTATTCTAACCATCAAGCCATCATCTCTTGCTATAGATGTAGCAAAGATAGAAGCCAAAGCATATTCTACTGCTAAAGAAAAATAACTGGGAAAGGTATTTTCTTTTGCTCTAAAAGTAAAATCTGCAATTAAAGTATCTTGTGTAGACTGATCAGAAAATACTTTATCTCCATAAACAGTAAAGTCTACTAAGTTATCATTAACTGTTATAGTATGGACAACTAATGTATCTGTGGGTAGTTGATGTGCAATAGTAAATCTGCCAGTTGGTGCATCTGTTAACTGTGCCAACTCAGCTTGTTCTGTAGCAAATCTCCATCTTGCACTAGATAAAGTTGCTCTAACAACATCTTCGTACATATTTGTAGCAACAACTGCTTCACTACTACCATCTCCAAAACTTGTAATAGGCTCTGCACCAATAAGTATTAATGCTCTTGAAGCTATATCGATTGCTGAATTTGCTGCAGTACTTGTTGTCATATAAGATGAGGGGGATTACTCCCCCTCCCTTTTAATCGCTATCGGCTGTACTTAAATCCGAACCATCACCACAGTCTATTGCTGTAGCTGATACAGATTTAACTACTGTAGCAGATAAAGTTTTATGGGTTGAATTAGCATCACATATAAGAACGACATCACCTTCTTTCATCATTCCTAATGCTGATTGACCATTCATCTCACCTCCAGTTGCATCTGGTGTAGAAAAATAGTTTGCTGCTCTTACTACAGACAAAGCATCATTTGAGGTGTAGTACCATAGATTAACACCACTACCACCTGCTAGTCGTGTTAAGTTACTTAAATCTAAAGCCATAATCTACTCCTATGTATTGTTATCAAGAACTTCGTATACGCCATTGTCATCAATGACAGTAGCACCCATTGACATCATTGAAGTTGCCAAGTGTGATACTTTTTCAGCGACATAGTTCAGTTCAGTTGTTACGTCTGCACCAATACCAAGACCTATAGCAGTTGTATGATAGGCAATATTCTTACCTGCTGTTATTGCAGCAGTTGAGAATATCTTGAATCCCAAAAATTCTTTCATTGTCATACCACCTGCAAAAGGTAGATTTTGCTCACCAACAAAGTCTGATGATGCAAACTCATTAATTAAAAATAAGTCAGCATATCCTTTTGGGTGCATAGCTAAATATCTCTGTCCATCTTCAGGGATATTTGCAGTACCAAAAGTTTCAAACAATGTTAACAAGTCAGCCTTCTCAACTGCACCACTAGTATCATGGATTTGAGTTGAGTTAGCACCTGAGTCCATAGCTGTATACAGCAACTCATCAGTCTTACGACCTAGAGCAGCAGCAGCACTTGTTGCTATTGCTTGTCTTTCATCAATGTTAGTTTTTAACTCATCTAACTTATCGATAAACTCTGCAGCAAAAAAGTCTTGCATTGTTACACTTACATTAGTGTGAGCTAGTTCCATTGGTGTTACTTGTCCATTTCTAGACTTAGTAGTTGCAGTTCCAGTACCAATCTTTTGAAATCTTACTGTGTTTCCATTCACATTACTTACTGTACGAACAGTATTTCTAAGTTTACTGCCCATTCTCTGATAAGCTAAATGAACTTCTGTTTCGAACTGCGTAATAAAGGCTTGATCTATTGTGTTAGCCATTACACTCTCCTATTAAAAGTTATTTACATTTCCAGTTATCTACTCTTTGTATCATCTAGTTATCCAATAGGGCTATCAACATTGAATAGGCTGTTCTTCTTTATTTATCAAAATTTTATTGCCTTTGCAACGAACAAATCTAAAAACCTTAAAACTATTTAATTTTATAGGTGGTGTCATCAACTCAAAACCTAAAAACTGTAGCCAATCTATAGTATGTTTATGATCTGCAGGAACTACATTTTCTAGTTGATAATACTGTTCTTGATAGTAATTTACTACAGATTGTGACCATCTTATAAACTTACGACCTCTTTTTTCTATTTCATAACTACCAAGAAGCCATATTCTTCCTATCATCATATCCATAATTGGATTCACACCAAACATACAGATAGGCTCACCATCTATAATACAAGTATAGTTCTCCCCTTTTTCTCTTACACCTGACATCAAAGCACGAAAAGGTGATGCACCATGTATTATACATTCTCGTACATCACTATCTCTTAGATTATGTTGTAATATGTTAGCGTGTTCTGATGTAGCTTTAGCTATGCTAAAGCCATCATAAACACCTTCACCCATAAAGTTTCTTAAAATTGGCTTCGACTTCTCTAACATAATTCATATCTCTTTGTTTATTATCCCAATATCTAGGATCACGCATTGCTGCTTCAAGATCACCTTGCGTTAGTTTACTTGGTTGTGCAACTTCTTGCTGTGGATTCATTCCTTTAAATTTTTCTTGTATAAGTTCTAATGCCATTATACCTTCTTTACTTGTGCCAAGCTGTGCCACAGCATCTTGCATTTCAGGTTTAAAAAACTTTTGTATAAATAACTGTGTTGCTTCAACTCTTGCATTAGCATTATCACCCAAAGACTTTTTTATCTCTTCAGGATCAGTATCATTTAAACCATTATGCTCTGCCCATTTTTGTATACCTTCATCAAACTCTTCTTGTGATAATCCATTTGACCAAGAATAATCTGCCCACCATTTAAGAAGAGGATTAGTTGCTGCTTCTGCCTCATCTAATATTTCAGGTATTTGATAATCACCTGCACTTGCAGGTCTATTAGCATAAGCCTCAGTTTCTAGTTCTTGTAATAAAGTATTACGAAGATCCTCTTCTTTTTTTCCTAATTTAGCTGAAAGTTCGTCATATGATTTTTGTAAATCTTCTCCACTTTCAAACTTTTCATTTAGCCAAGATGGTCTTGGATTAGCTACTGGGTCTGCTACTGATTCAGTTGTGGGAGGATTACTTATCACATCTGATGTAGGCTCAGTAGCAGATTCTTGTGTTACTTGTTGTTCTTCATTCATTTTTTAACCTCATTGCATGATTGATTCTTTTGACTATTAAAGCAACGAGATATCGTTGCCCTTCCAAGTGCCTTAGTTCGGCATCTGAAATATTACTGCCTGATACTGCTTCTATCGTTACAGACTTTAAATATTTTAAAACTTCTTGACCAGCAGGTGTTTTGAACAAAGATTCTATATTCTGAGATATTATTTTATCTTGTTCTTTACTTCGTGGGAATCCATCAACCCCTAAGTTCTTCGGTTGCATTTTGTGGTAATCCTCCTTGTTGTTGCATCTGTTGTGCCATCTGTACAATCTGCTCTCTTTCATCAGCATCACGAATTAGTTTATCAGGCACACCAAACTTCTTAGCAAGATATAGTGCAGTTTCTTCTGAAGAGATAAGTATATTTAATATCTCAGGACCAAAAGAATTAGCAACTGTTTGTAAGAATCTATTTAAAGAAACTATATCTTGATTGCTTTGTGCTTGTGCTAATGGAGATACACTTCTAATTTTTACTTCTCTTCCATTAACTGTTGGCATTTCAATACGACCTTGTTTCTTAAGAATATAAACTACTCTTTGTAAAACTGGTTGTACCATTTCTGCTTGTAGCCTACCAAAAGCAGAACCAATCTTTCTTGATAAGTCAGCCATTCTTTCTGCTACCTCTGTTGCAGAGGCAGGTGTTTTATTTGGATCACCTAACATATCATTATATAATGCTCTTTTAATATTACTTCTCATATCATTTAAAACTAAATTAGCTACATCAAAAGAACCTGCTGTTCTAATTGGCTGTAGTCCTTGTGTATTAGGTGCTTTCGGAATAACAGTTCCGGGCAAAAGATTTATTGTATCTACGTTAATAACACCATCATCATCTATCTGATAGATACCTGATATAGCCATCTGTGCATTTTCTAATACAAGTTCTATAGTTAAGTTTGTTGTTTTGATTGCACTCAAAGCATTGACTGCAGGACCTCTACCATAAACTTCCCCTGATGCTTTACTCCATCTAAAAGCTATAAATGGATTAGAGCCAACACCTTCATAAGTTTCCTGCATAATCATTTGTTTATCAGCTACATCTATGACCATATAAGAATATCTTTCTTCGTTTGGCTTATCATATAACTTACAAGATACTTCTAATATTTTAGTTTTAGCTTCAGGATTATTTTGTATTCTATTAGCAATATTAGGACTAACAACTGCATTAGGATATGCAATCATAATATCTTCATTCTTCATCATTCGTTCTCTATAGATATGATCTACTTTACCATCAGGTCCAGTATCTAAAACAACATGAGGCAAAGGTATAGATTGAAAACGAATAGGATTAACAGCGTCACCTTCCATGACACAAAGTACAGCAGTACCCAAAGCCAAGTCGATAAAGCACTCGTGTATCTCTTGGGCAAAATTTGATGTTTGCAATATTTCAAATACATAATCTGTTACACTATCAAGAGCATTATTAATATCATCTTTTTCCTCCTCTGGAACTTCTTGTCCAGTTACAAAGTCTGCCCATCTTGCAAAGTTTGGAGTTAATCCTGATTGCAATCTTGATGCAAACTCTTGTATCCCTACAACTGCTGTTTCATCAAATATCTTATCATCTCTTCTTTGTCCTGCAGAATAATTTTTAAAACCTTGTCTTTGTGGCAAACAATATTCAAAAATCTCATCATAGAGTTCTTCAAACTCTCGCCTTATAGCAAGAGCCTTCTCATATTTTTGAATCATTATGTCTGCAGTTTTTTCGTGCATTAGTCCTGATACTCGTTATAAAAACCTATGCCACCACCTGAGCCTCTTAAGAGTGATCTTCTGCCAGTACCTTTTCTTTGTCTTGTAATATTTTCTTCTAGCACATCTTGTCTTGCTTCTTTTCTTTCAGCAGTTGCTACTTCTTTTTGTGCTTCTCTTTCTAATTTAGCCTCTGTCTCCTCTTTAGTTGGAGGTGGTGGACTTGGACTTCTACTTGGTAGACACATAATTTACTCCTTTACATTCTTGCCCATAAACCTTGTCTTCTTGCAGGTTTTGCTTTTCTTTGAAATACATCATAGTCAACTCGTGCATTAAATGTTTCTAATGGTTTGTTCATACCTAACACTTGCCTTCCCTCACCTGCACCCAACATAAGATACTGCATAGCATCATGGATATGTGAGTATCTATCCTTTAGAGGTTTATCTTCATATCGTTCTCCTGATACTTGAAGTCTGCGATATTGATAACCCCCTTCAAATCCTTTTACCAATTCTTTACACCTAAAGTCAATTAAAATCCCTGATTGACCATCTACCATTCTATTTAAAACTGTAGAAACTGACTCAATTCTTAAGGACACATCATTACTTGTTGTAGGTCTAGCCATCAATCCTGCACCTCTCAAAACCTGAAAAGGTGTGCTTTCATCTGTCTGTGATCTAAAATCACCTGAAGGATCGCCATAAATATTTATCTCAAGATTACCATAACGTGTTGCTATTTCTGATCTTAATAGTTCTGCAAATCTAACAATACCCATATCAAAAGCTACAAGTTCTTGTAAGATAAGCCAACGACCACGAACCTTTTGCCCAAAAACAGCAGCAGGTGTAAGACCAAAGTCTAGTCCAATATAAAGTGGCACACCATCTGCAACTGGTATTTCTTCTTTTGATACATGAGTATCTGCTACAAACATATTGTAAACTGGCTTACCATCTTGTATTGAACCAAGCCTATTCATCACATACACATCTATCCAAGACTTTGTTTTACCTTGAACAAGATTAGAATAATATGATTCTAAAATATTTTTTCGATTCTCTGCTTTGTCATTTGGCTCATATCCAATAACAGTACCATTATCATCTTTCTTTTCTATCATGCCACTAGGTTGTGTAAAGAACTGCCAGTTATCAGGCTTAATTAACATACGACTTTCTTCAATAGAGATATGATCAGGTACTGGCACAGCACCACTCATTATTGACCACCAATGATCTTCTTCAGGACTATTTGTATCACAGATAACACCTGACCAAGTTGCACCCCCATCTTTAACAGAAGGATATCTACCAACTCTCATAGTGCAAGCATCTATAATTGACTTAGGTATTTCTCTTGCTTCATTGACCCAAACCCCAGTAAGTTCTAAAGATAATAGTTTCTTCACATCTTCAGGTCTATCAAGTGCAAGAAAGATAACCTCCATCTCAAGATCACCTGCTGTTATATTATGAGTATAAGGAACTGACCAAGCAAACTTACCCCAATCATTTTCAGGAAACCAATCAAGCCAAGTCTTAATAGTTGTTGTTCTAAGTTGTGGATTTGTATTTCTTATGATTGCCCATCTACTTTTGCGTTTACCAGACTTATCAGGTTGTTGCATTAAGGCTCTTCTAAATATTTCTATACTACAAGCAACTGACTTGCCACTACCAACTGGACCTCTTATGCCACGAAAAAAAGTATTATCTTTCATAAAACTTTTAAGCACATCTCCATCAGGTTTATATTTAAACTGTATCAATCTTTGTGTTCTTTCCTACCCTTAATAATTTATCAACTGTTTCAGGTCCAATAGCAGCAATAACTTTATCAGCTTCTAAGTCTGTACAAAATTGTTCAGGGTGATGTTTGAGATGTACTCTCTTAACAACTAAACGAAGTATTCTTCGTTCTTCAGGTTTTAGTGTGTGTAAAAATGTCATTACTTAAACCTAGCTAAAACTTCTAAACTTCTTCGTTTTTCTAGCAATCGCTTTTGGCTGTTTAGAAACTTGTTTTCCTCTTCGAGTTGCTTTACGCTTTTCAGCCGAAGTCTTGGCGTATTCACTAGCAGAAAGAGCCTTAATCGCCGCTTCAGGTAAATAACGTTCGCCAGTTGCTTTACTCCCTTGTGTACTAGGTTTACCTGATTTGGTTCTCCATTTCTGTCTTGTCCAAGCACGAAGCGACCTTTGTGATTTACTAAGTGACATTCTTTTGTTTCCTTAAGGTATCTTTACCTTTTTTAAAAATATTTACAACTGCTCTTTTTTTCATAACCTTTGCTCTTTGTTCTCCAACAGTTAGTATCTGTATCTTACGAGCATAAGGTTTCTTAATCCTCATAACCTTACGAACAGTTGCACGAGCATCAGCAGGTGTAGCAAATTTTATAGATACAGTATCTCTAGGGTTCTCATCTGTATAAAGTCTGCGACCAGTACCCTTTGGTTTCTTACCAGTACCTACTTTAGGATCAGCCATTACTTCCCAACTTTTTTCATAGCTTTCTTATGACTAGCTGTAAAAGACATTCCTGCCATCATATCTTTTTTCATACTGGACATATGCTTTGCAGTATGATGTTTAGCATGACGTTTGAGTGCAGCCTTCTGTCTTGGAGTAAGTGCCTTCTTCATCTATACCCTCCACCTTTTGCTTTGTATTGTTTAGCCAACATCTGTGCTTTTCTTGCAGACCATTGACCTGCTTTGCCACCTTTAGTTCCTGCTTTTATCCTTTGGAATAAAGCCTTTCTCATTGTTGGCTTGGTATAGTTACCTGCCTCATTGACTCGTGACTTTGCCATTACTTCATTTTTTTCTTTTTAGAAGCCATAATTTTTTTCTGCAGACTTGCAGGAAGTGTCTTCTGTTTCTTAGTAAGACCTCCGTTTGCCTTCTTCTTAGTAGCAGTCTTTTTCTTCATTGAATGATACATAGCTTTCTCCTTTTCTAATGTATTAATTTTTTTTCTTAGACTTCTTTGCTTTATTTCGTTTACTAATAGCTCTAGCTTTTGCTCTAGCATCTGCTTTAGTCGAAGCACCCCATGCACGAAGCGATAGTAATAAACGAGTAGGTTTTCCTTTAGCATCTCTCTCTGGTCCTTTCATGTTACCCATTCGAGCAAGAAAACTTGCACGTCTAGGATTATCACCTGATTTAACTGGAGGTTTTAATGTGCCACCTTTATATGAAGCACGACCCTTAGCATTTAGACCACCTTTTGGATTCTTGCCTTCTTTTCGTGTCCATGCAGGTGTTTTAGCCATTACGAGCCTTTTTGAATATTATTGTCTGTGTAAGACCATGTCATGTGTTGAGTCTGCATTTTTTAGTCCCCCTAGTCAAGTCAAGTCTATGTTTACAGAGATATTACCCTGCACAAGTGTCATGTTCTTTTCTACTGGTTTGTACCCTGCTCTATCAAGTATGTCTTTACTTGCTTCAAGCTGTACGTACTCAGACTTAGCATTGCTTGCTAAGTCGAGTACTTTTCTTGAAGCAATCGTAGCATTTAGTCCAATGCTCTGTCTTATACATTGTTGCATATACTCTTGCACATGAGGCAAACGCAAAGTCTTACTGGCAGTCACTCTTCCTGATTCACCCTCAGCGTATCCAGACTTTGCACTTGCCTCTTTGACACTACAACCGAATGCTACGATCGTATCAACAAGTGTCTTTTGTTTCTTTGTAAGTCTATATTGTTTTAACACGAAAACCCCCCTTGTCCCCCCTTTATGGGACAAGTGGGAATGCCCTGTCAAGGGCATTTTTTTTCTTGTGTTAAAACAAAGACTTACAGGAGAAACACACACTTGTGCCTGATACGTGTTCTTTGTTCCGACAAAGAACCAAACCAAGGTATGTACAACCTTGTAGAACTACTCAAGCACAAAGCATAATAAGGTCATGCCGAAGGGCATGGCTTTATTTATTTGTGCTTGACCAAATAAAAGCGACATTGCTCTGCAATGCCTTTTATTTGCTTAGTAGTTCTTGGAGGTTGTATATTCTTTCCTAAGATTAGCTTCAAGGAGTATCTGAATCTCACTTAGAAGTGCCTTGTCTAACCAATCATCAACAGATACTGCCTTGAAACTGATCAGTCTTACAAATCTAAAGAAAGTTGGCTAACACCATTTGTTTGTATCTATCAAACAAATGCGAGACAACTTTCTGCCAACAATTCTTGTCACAAGTGCTAAGACTAGCAATCATATCCCTTTGAACATTTGGTACACCTTAACTCAAGAATTGTTAGTGGTAACATAGCGTCTCCTGCCAAGGATTGACTCCTGTGCTTAAATAAGCATTAAACAAGTTTGTTCGCCTACTAAAAATTGTGAAAGCTCACTAAAAACACATCAAGTTTAAACTTAAATAATTCTAGCAGATGTAAGGAATATTTCCGATTTTCGTAATTTTCTAAGACCGTTTGTCTGCGTTAATCTGTTCACAACGAACTGATCATGCAGACACTTTACCACTACTTTGCTTAGGATCGCTAGGCGAACTGTGTGCGACCGGTGGAGTCGCACGCTTTATTTATTTCGCCAAGCGACAAGATGTAATACAAAAATAAGCGTGGTGATTCGACAAGAACGCAACGAGTTGCGTGTCGAATCTACCACCTAGATTTTTGTATTATCCAGTAAAGTTGTGGTTTTGTGTCAGCATGGTCGTTGTGACCATATTAACTTAACAAACGGAGAAAATTATGAAAATCAAAAATATTACATCTACTGAATTATTTAAGTTGAAACTCGCTGTGGTGACCTTCCACAATGGCGAACAAAATGCTTATTTAAGGGAGTCAATAGCAGGTGACGCTTGTTACTCATCTAACAATTCTTTAGAGTTTAAGGAGAACCAAATGTCAGATCAAAGGGCTAAGATCGCTAGTCTAACCCCTTGTGAGGGACAAGAAGTTGTTGACAAAAAGTTGGCATTTGCTGTTGATATCTACAGAAAAATGGAACTTGAGTTAGCCGAACTTACTGTTAGATTTGAGACTGATAAGGCAGTTTACAAGGCAGTAACTGATGAAGATTGGAAGCCAAGAGCAAAGACTTCTAAGCAAGATGTTTCTCAGATACTCAATGAAGCTGCAGCAATCTTAGGTAAGAATTACAAGCCTATCCAAGAAACTATCTAACCTAATAAAAGGGCAGAGCAATCTGTCCTTTTTTTCTGTCAACCACGGTGGCTTTGTACTTGCTTATTGCACTAATCCTCAACTCCCCTTGATTATCAAAGTCAGGTGGTTGACCCAAACATCAGGCTGTAGATTTGTATATTTGCAGTAAACACAATCGAAAGGAAAACAATATGATAAAAAAATTAAACGACTTTTTTGAAAATAATATGATTGCATGGTGGCTACTTCACATTGTATTTGTCATAATAATGTGGATTGGTTTCATCTTTGCATTAGTCATTGCTTCAGATATAACTATGATTCACCAAGGAGGTTAACATGAATCACATAACACAAATCAATAACTTACAAACAGTCTTAGGTGACTATGACTTTCCAATAGATACAATATCTATGGCAGGTACATATGATGATGATTGTGAAACAAAGCTAGTCAAGTGCCATGATCGTATGATGATAGTCAGAACAGATACTATGGAATATCTTGGCAATCATTCGACTGCATACAGACCAGTAGAACACAAAGCTATCATTGATCCTATTTATGAGATGATGCAAAAAGTATCAACAGACTTTGTGCCACAGATAACCATGATGCAAAATGGTGCAATGATGAAAGCTACATTTACTTGTAAAGATATTAAGATACAAGACCCTGCTCTTCAAGATTACATTGCATTTCGTATCACAGTTCGCAACTCATACAATGGTGTATGGTCTGTTATGATTACAGCAGATGGATTACGTTACTGGTGTAAGAATGGTTGTACTACTCCTGATAGGATTGCAAATTATACACAAAAACATAATGGTAAGTTCTATTACAAGTTTGATCACATTGGACATTTGATTCAGGAGTTTCAATGTAATGAAGAACGCTATCGTGCATGGTACAACACACCAGTTACGCACCATGACGCAAATGAAATGTTTAATAAACTTACTTACACACCAAGACCTACAGTTGATGGCAGGTATCGTAATGAAAGACAGTTTCAAACTCTCATGGATACTTGGGCAAGATATCAAAAAGACATTGGTTGTAACAAGTGGGGTTTATACAATGCAGTAACTGATTGGATATCTCACCCACAAGAAGTAAAAAATAAACATAAAACTACTGTCGAAAGAAACAGTAAGTTGCTATCATATATGAACAGACCCAACTCAATGTTCTATATGAAAGGAAGTTACGGAACAATCTAATAAAATGGAGGTTAACAATGACACTATTAGGTTTCAGAAAACAAGAGTTATCCACTTGTAGATCGATTGCAAGTATTGCTTTGCCACCTGAGTATAGGCTTATCTATACTCATATGGCTGCACTTGGAGTTGATCGTAGTGGACTCAATGAAGAATCATGGGTTAATAAAATGACTGCTATGACTATCAAAGTACATGAACGACAATATGCTGATAGACAAGCAAGTGTTATGATTCAAGATATACTTGATGATGCAGCAGTCAAACACATGAACTTCAAATGAAGAATACAGTAAGGTATCAATACAAATCAATAATAGAAAAATTAGTCTTTCTCCGTAAGATGAGAAGGCTTTCACAAGAAAAATTAGCATTAGAGATTGGTGTTGATACCAAACTGTTTGGTCAATGGGAACGACTAGCAGTTGAGCCACGACTATTTAACCTGCTTTGTTGGTGTGAAGCATTGCAGGTTTATTTAACTATAACAGCAACAGATGAGGAGTTTTAAATGTATAAGTTACAATTTAATGAAGATGAAATGTCAGCTATGTCGGCAGTATTAAAATTTATGATCAAACATTTTTATAAAGATGATCTTGATGATAAAGTTTATTTACAGTTAAATGCACTTAGAAATAAGATTGCAAATGCCGAGCAAGAGTAAACGTAAAGGAAACTACCATGAGAATTGGTTTGTAAAACTATTTAACTCATGGAAGTTACCTGCTAAAAAAGTACCACTATCAGGTAGTCTTGGTGGTGAGCATACTGGTGACATCAAACTAATTATCAATGATAAAGAGTATGTTGTTGAAATAAAATACAGAGCAGTAGATAAATTTCCTAGTGTTTTCAAAGTCTTAGAAGGAAAAGATATTGCTTTGTATAAAAGAAAAACTGGTGAACCAAGATGGGTTATGATTCTACCAGATATAATAGTAAAGGAGATACTAAAATGACAGACCTAAAATGTATCATCTGTAAAGGTGAAATAGATATTCATTATGATGACAATGGTGAAGTAATATGGGATCAAGGCAATAATGCTCAACCAGTTGCTGATGGTAAATGTTGTGATAAATGTAATATGGATATTGTATTACCACATAGATTAGCAGATACTTATTTAAATAAAGGAGGTGCAAATGGCTAACTTACAAAATAATGTATACCTTGAATACTTACAAAAGGTAGCAGAAATCGAAGGACTTGCAGTAAAAATCAGCGAGTCTGAAGATGTGGCTGAAGTAAAAAGATTCGTTAATTATAAAATGAAACCAAAACTTCAGCATGAAAAAGAGTGGTGTGACTTCTTCGCAGAACAATTCTTTAATGAATACTGGGGAGAATACAATGCCGAAATTAACTAACGAGTGGCAACCAAGCCAAGAAGTAATTAACAAATACAAGGAGGTCAACCATGACAGAGAAATCAAATACTTCAAACATTTCTATATTACAAACTCGTATTCTAAAGAAGACTGGAATACAGTCTATAGCGAATGGTGTAAGAAACAACTCACTCGCAAAAACACTGGTCGAACAAGCAGGATCAGACCCAAACAAAGTAACGAAAGCGACAGTTTCTATCTTGGAGTCTATAATCAACTCAAAGATAACTGAGAAAACTAACAATCAATACATATTCTTTCGTTGGGAGTTAGCACCTATATGTGAGATAGCTGATGACTTGTACGACAATCGTGTCAAAGTCATCAAAGCAATGGAAGAGTGCATGACTGTAGCTGATACAAAAGATGTACATCAATGGCTGATGGAAGTCATGGTATGTACAGCAAAGCAGAGCCACTTAACAGAAAAGGATCTAGCCTTCAAAGCAAGAGTGTATGCCAAGAAGTTTGAGCATGTACCTGCAGACATAATGAAATATGCTTGTGACAAAGTCATTATGAATTGCAAGTTCTTTCCAACTGTGGCAGAGATCAACGAGTATATAGAGCCAATGCTGCACTATCGTAAGTCATTGGTCGAAGCAGTATCAAGCAAACTAATTTCAGCAATAGGAGAATGAAGTGACAGAAACATATGAAAAAATGAATAAATGGGCAGAGCAAAATGAAATGAAAATATCTGAAGCAACACAAGTAGCTATAGATAGAGCAATTATCTTACAAAAGATGAAAGGTAACGATACTTTCAAAGATATATGGCTTGGTAATGGTTGGCTATCAAAAGATAAAGATGGCAAAATTACTTTTACACCAACAAAACAATTACCTTATTAGGAGAAAAAAATGAGTGAAGAAAGATTTGAAGATGCACCTGAAGCATTAAAAGAAAAAGATTATCAAAGGTACATACCTAAACCCTATATGAATTATTTCAAATCAGTTCAGTTTTATTCTGATCGAGATGAAAAAATTCAACCTAAAGGTGTGACTGCTGATTACAGAGGTTATGCAAAAGCATAAATAGAATTTACATCATGTCTCAGTTACGTTCTGCAGGACAAAACACCTCTGATGTAAATGATTAAGTGCTTGATTTATAACAATAAATGTAGTATGCTGATAGCAAGATTGGAGGTCTAAATGGCAGATGAACTACGTCACGCACCTATGCGTGAGGACTTCATCAGAGGTAGCGATATGGTATCTTTGATGCAAGGCAAGTGGGAAGAACTATGGAAAATCAAAATGGGATTGCTTGGTCGTAAAGATTTGCGATACGAGTTCAATGTTAGGTTAGGTTCTTTCACAGAAACTTTTAACTTATTGTGGCTACAAGAATTTTATGAATATGATTTTGTACCACAACAAGCGTACACAAAAATGTATGGTAGCATCAAACTACAAGGTACATTAGATGGTGTAGAAGCTGATAGAAAGATTGGTGTAGAATGTAAGCATACACATAGTCGTAATCATATGAGCGATATGTTAGATTACTATATGCCACAGATGCAGTTCTATCTTTACATATCAGGACTAAAAAAAATGGTATTCTCTGTGATTTTTGGTAACAGACATGATTGTGTAGTTGTTAGTGCTAACGAACAATACCAAAGTGAGATGTTATATAAGATTAAATCATTTTGGGAATATGTTACACATAATAAACAGCCTGAAGATTATGTGTCAGAGATAAAGCAAAGTATCAAAGACAACATACCGATTGATGGCAAAGTCAAACGTGATGTATCAAGAAGTAATAGCTTTGCACTAGCAAGTACAGAATATTTATTGCATGAAGAGAATGCAAAAGTATTTGAGAATGCAAAGAAAGAACTAAAAGCAGAGATGAAAGACAATGAGTCAGAAATATATAATGACAAAATAAGTGTCAAAAGAGATAAGCGTGGGTCAATTCGCATAACAAAAAAAGGGTAAGCAGACCCACTTACCCTTTTAACTATCTGTAAAATGGAGGTCTTACATGACAGATACTAATACTAATACCAAAAAAACTGTGCCAAGTAAAGCACACCCCAAAGTTACAGCAACTTTGAAACAAGCAATGCTAGAATTTCAAAGACTTGCTGTGACTGCCAAGAAAGATGGCAAGAACCCACACTTCAGAAGTAACTACTCTACGCTTGAGTCTGTTATCTCTGCAGTAAATCAGGGTAATCAGTTTGGTTTATTCTTTACCCAAGAGATTGATTATGTTTACACCAGTCACATGGAAACCAAATCAGAAGTGGTAGTAGTCACTACAGTACGTCACGTTATTGATGAATCTACTTATGTGTCAAAGCTACCAATCATAATGTCACAAACTAATTATGAAAACCCACAGAAGATTGGCTCTGCTATAACATATGCCAAGCGATATACATTGCAGTCGGTGTATGGTCTGCCATCAGAAGATGATGATGGTAATGAAGCAAGTAAGCCTACAATCCAAGTCAGCAAACCAAAGATGAAAGGAGAAGATGATGGATTATGATAATACAGATAGAGGTAGTTTCTTCAAACCACGAGCAGATGAAAGTCTGCTCGTACAAGGCAAACTCAATAGCGAAGGATCAGAGTATCGTATTGCTATAGTCAAAGCCTCACTACCTGATGGTGGTACAGCACGAGATGTCTATGTTAAAGTCGGTACTATGTATGAGAATGACAAATCATTGAATGAAAAAGCACCAGACTTTAGTGGACCAGTCACTATGCCAAGCCAAGAGAAACGTAGGATTGCTTGTTGGAAAACAGTATCCAAAGATGGCAATACTAAGTTTCTATCTGCACGAATAGGTGACAGTACACCAAGAGTAGAAGAACCTGCAAGGGATCAAACTATAATAGAAAATGAATCAGTACTAGGAGGTGAAGATGTCGATGATATCCCGTTCTAAAAAAGATCAAATGATTAGTAAAGCATTAGCAAGAACCCATGACCCTAAAACGTCATGGGAAGCTGCTGAAAAAGTCAATACAAATAGATTAGAATCATTTGTATTAGATATAGTAAAAGCACATGGCGATAATGGTTGCACTCATGATGAATTAATGGATCATTATTGGAAAATGTCAGCAAACTTTGCATCACATCACCCTGAATGGACACCTGATGATATGCACTCAGTTGGTAGCATTACACCAAGATATGCAACATTAGAACGAAAGGGTCTAATAACAAGAGATGGCACTACACGGAAAGGTAAAAAAGGTAGAAGCCAACTTGTCATGTACTACAAAAAATAAAATTGATTGGAGGTCAATATGAGAAGAGATGATATAGCAAATGCTAGAAGATTAAATCGTGAAGTTCGTTGTTATAATTGTCAGAAACCTGCTGAAAGAGAAGTAATAAAGCACTATGGTGAAAAGCCAAATGAAAAGTATATGGGTAATCTTGAGATTAGAAAAGAGATACCTGTTAAAGATTCAGATGGTAAGATAAGATATAACTATGAATTATTTACTGGTATGTGGATAATGAAGTTTGGTTATTTCTGTTCAGTAAAATGTGGTTTGATTTGGGCGTGTCATACTATTCAAAAAAGATTCGAAAAGAAAAGAGAGATGGTAAATCCTCTTCCTCCTAAAGAAACTGATAAACTCATGGCTTTTATGGATAATTTCAAAAAAAAGTCTTGATTTAAGCGTCATACAGAGGGGGTAAACACCTCCTCTGGTATAATTACACCCTGGAATATCTACTAAGTCTGTATGTTTCTCATTCGTTGAATAAGACGATTAGCTCTATTTGGCACTTGTCTTGCCCACTTAGAGTCTAACATTTGGTTTGCAGCCTCTGTCCAATCACTAGAATCTACAGCTTTCTTCATCTTATGAAAGCGAGATAGTCGAGGTCTGCCCATATTAAACATCATATTGCATAAAATTTTTTGTGCTTCAGCAGGTAACTCTTCGAACTGTGGATAAAGAAACTTTGTTTCTGCTACACAAGTATATAAATCTGCTTCAAATAGTTCAGCAACTCTTTCTTCACTTACTTGTGTGCCAACATCTAGTCCATGTTCAGGATCATCTTCACGGATAAGATGACCAACACCTACAGTTGGTAAGCCAAGATGATCGAGATAGATTTCATTAACTACTCCTTCATCAGCTTTAATTTCTTCTGTCATTTCATTAAAAGTATCTGTGTTCATTGTAACCTCCTATTTTCTATTACACCACACATAGGACATTTCCATACATTTTTTATAGCAGTAAGAATCATTGCAATCTTACAGCGTTCACATATAGGTATTGTCACTTTGTAATCTTTTTATACTTTTCAAAAGTACGAAGTCCACCCAATCCGAGCATACCCATCAGCACAGTCATCAATGATCCCATATCAAACTCAGGCAATGGTGGCATAGTGACACCAAACATAGCAGTAAAAAATATAACAAAGGGTGCTATGACAAAGTGCCATGCCAAAGCAATACCACACACCCAACCAATAAAAGGTCGCCAACTTGCAACAAACCAATGACCTGATTGTGCTTCCATCTTGTTGACTTCTATCTGTGACTTGGCAAGTTCTTGTGCATGTTTCTCAGCCATAGTAGCAATGTCATGTGCCAGTTTATTCTTGGTATCTTTGTCTTCTATAAATTTGCCTAATAGTTTGGTGGCAGGACCAATCAATGCTTGTATCACCATAACCTCATCTGTTTGTTGACGTTAACAAGTTTGCAGTAACAGTCATATTTCTGTGTCTGTTCACCAATCTTGACTGTTTGATTGGCTAATCTTTCTTTAAAATAAGTACAGTTATTTACATTTGATAAATGTAATGTACCTGCAGGATTACCTGCAAGGTAGCATAATAAAACAAAAGCAGGTTTCACCCTCTCTTCTCCTTCCATAACCATGCTAAGAATACGATAAATCCTATGATAGTACAACAAAGTAATACAATACCTATCCACTCAGCAATCTTTCTTCGAAGTTCTTGACGTTCATAGATTTCTTTTTGTCTTTGCTTTCGTATCTGTCCTTCCATGTGCAGTATCTCGTTCCAAGAATTAGCACCATAATGAAAGTTTATAAATGATTTAAGTTCTTGTCGTTGTGCTTCAAGTTTCTTTTTAGCAGTAAAAGCCTCGATAGCAGAAGTCTTGATGTCATCACCCTTAAATAGCTTTTGTAACAGAGATGGATTCTTAGCTTTCTTTTCAGTATTGTCTACGTCAGATACAGCACTAAGCCAACGACCTAAATCTTTGCCCATAGATTCTATATCTTTACCGATTGCGAAACCTTTTTTGATTGCTCCGAAAGCCTTAGATGCTGCAGTCAAAGCTAATCCTATAGTAGCTGGGTCCACTCTACCTCACTAACAATCCTATTAAAAGGATAATGGTTGTACCTGCTGTGCCAATCATAATATGCTCAATACGTTTGATACGAAGAATAGTTTCTTTCCATCTCTCTGCACACACAGCTTCATGTGTATCTATCTGTGACTTTACTTCTGTTACTGATGGTCTAGGCATATATTCTAATATTACACCCCACACTAGCCTTTGATTTCCATTAAAATTAAACTGCTTGTGCCATAATGATTTGCATGAAGATG
>Ga0310343_10000133_pt1 | contig 31856 bp, 66 predicted proteins | sample HC15DNA2025_MG_FD_203519 | JGI IMG/M metagenome (GOLD analysis project Ga0310343, IMG submission 203519) | Marine microbial communities from station ALOHA, North Pacific Subtropical Gyre - HC15-DNA-20-25_MG | ecosystem: Environmental > Aquatic > Marine > Oceanic | place: Pacific Ocean: North...
CACATATTAGAAAGAGCTAAAACTGATAGAACAGTTATCTATGAATTAATTAAACAAAAAAATTCTAAAGATAAAAGACTAGCTCTTGAAGCTAAAAATCTTCTTGAATATTTAAAACTTAGAGGAATAGAAATATAGACAAGTACCACAGTATGAGGTACACTTCTAAAACGTGACCTGATTAAGTCCTTAAACTGATCTTTGTACACCACAATTACAGAGGAACATGACCAAGAGTCAAACATCAAAGAACACTTCTAGTTCAAGAGAAGCTGTAAGCAGATACTCAGGAATCGCTTCTAAAAGAAGCATATCCTCATTAACTGGAGACAGATACAGAACTGTAGAAGAATTTGATCCAACTAAGGAACATGATGAAATGTTAACTAGGTTGGCAGAGATCAAATCTCTAAAAGATGAGTTAGAAAATGAAGAGAAAGTAATCAAAACTAATCTTAGAAAAGATTTACTTTCTTATCAGGAAGATGGAGATGTTCCTGAGATTCATCACTCACAAGATGAGAAGCTTTATGTAGGGTTTAGAACTTCTCTTACCTACAAATACAGCGAAAAGTTAGAGACACGCATAGAAGCTCACACAAAGGAGACTAAGCTACTCAAAAACAAAAAGGATGCAGAGGTCTTAAATGACATTGCTATCATCAAACATGCTAAAAGGTCTGTAGTTCTATACAAACCTTAGTCATTCTAGGGGGTTTGAAGTTTTTCAAATCCCTTTCTATTATTCACTTTATTTTTAACAAAACAATGAAAGCACCTAACAAACAAGAATGGATTAAAGAAGAACATCAGAAAGCTGTTCAAGTTCATTGGGATAATATAGATAGAATTAAAAAATTAAAGGATGAACAATCTACAAAAATATATAGGATACATTCCTATCAAAGAACAATCAACACACTTCAAGATGAATTTCAGCCAGATTATGATCATGGAAAGCATGAGTTATCAGAAGAATTAATTAGAGAAGAACAATTAAAACATTGTATTGAAGTTGTAGATTTGCAAAAACAAATAGATAAGCACCCATTTGAAGCATCCTTAAAAATTATGAATAGAGATGGGGATGAGGATATGCTCGCTGATAAGTATGACGAATTATATGTAAAGGAGGTAAACCAATGATTAAACAATTCGAAGTTGGTAAATCATATTATCGTGAAATACCATCAAATCCATCTTTTACACTAATAAAAGAACTTAAAAAAGAAGGTAGAGAACCTTATAGAATATTTCAAATCTGTGAGGTTATTAAAAGAACAAAACATTTTCTTACTTTAAAAGAAGATGAATTTCCCAATGAAAAAATTTATAGAAAGAAAGTAAAAATTCAACCTGTAATTAAAAATAGAACTACAAATCTTTGTAAAAAAGAAGAAGTAGAAGTTTGTCAGGTTGGATATTATTTACATGAAACAATTAGAGCCGACAAACCTTGTCAGGAGTACGACTTATGAATTTATTAATCAGCATAGTTCTATTGATAGTTGTCTGGACTCAAGTTCCAGACTTCACTAATACTTTCACAACAACACAGGAGGTGCATGAGCAAAAATGATCTGACCTTAACTGAACTTAAACAGTTAATCAGTACAATAACTTTCTTCCAACTGGGAGCAAGAACTAAAGAATTAAAAACAATCAAACTTAAATTAAAAAATCAATTAAAGGAGAAACAAAATGCACAGTGAATTTACTAAAGATGAACTCACTAAAATTTATGACATGGCTAGAGATTCTATTGATATGGTCATGGCTGGAAATTGGGATGCTGTTCAAGAAGATTTAAGTGAACTTCATTCTATTCAAGCTAAAACTTGTGTTTTACTTAAAAATTTATTTGAGGACAACTAATGACAAATGAAAGATGGACTTGTCCAGATAAACATGATTTTATTTGGGCTAGTGGAGTTTATTTAACAAAAAAATTACCACAAACTTTTGATCAATGGGATGATGCAAAATTAGAAAAATTTATTTCTAAATATGCTTGCATCGAACACTTAGATAGAAAGCCTTGCAGAATTTGGGAAGACATTGATGCTTGTGCATATGCTTTAAAAAAATATTTTTTAGAAAAAACAGATAATTCTAAAAAATTATCTAAAGCTCCTAAAAAATACTTTATAGATATAGGAGATGAATATTCTCATTACAATTGGAATGCAGAATTTGTTGAATATAGATATAAAAGTAATGGAGAAACTGTAAAGGAGGAGGACTCATGACATTAGAAGAAATTCATACTGCTCTTGAAAAATTAATTGAAGAGGAAGAAAAAGTTAAAAAGAGATATCTTCCTGATGCAGAATACAATGTTCCAACTTGGGACAACATATACGATGCTCTCGAAGCCATCGAATCCATAATCGAATTTGACCCCACAGAATAATGCTTCAATCAGAATACTTAGACATAGCCATAGAGCTATACGACATCTACTCAGAGCATGATATACACCATAAGAAGTGGTTATCAGCTAGAGAGTTAGCCAAGTTAAAGGGAGGCCCAGGATTGATCGCAAAGGTCAAAAGAGGTAAAGGTCTACTAAGTGAACTTAAACCTATCTTTGCTGATTATGTTAATAACCAAAGACAGTATCGATCCTGTAACACTCCACAACAATGGACTTGCAAATTTGATGATTGGCTCTTTAATGAATATGAGTTTACTAATCAAGAACTTGACGAACTACGTTCAGACAAAAACCGACAAAGAGGATGCAAAACTTCTGAGAAAGTTACTAACGGATGATTTATCCGAACAGGAACAGATTAAAATTATTCGTCATGTATTCTCTGATTTAATCAAGTGGAGTTATGACGATCTAGTAATTCATCTTACTCAAGTATTTAATTTTACTGATGATGAATGCTCACAGTTAATACATCAGTATCCCATCCTCTCCACCTCCACCACAGAGGTTATTACAATGACAGCACCTAACTACAATGCAACAACTCCCAAAGACGTTACAGACTTAACTGCTAACCTTTGGCAAGCCAGAAGATTATTGGTAGATGCAAAGAGACTAATCTCTGCAACTGCCCTGACTCCAGGCGATTTCGATTCTCAAGAAGACTTTGAAGATAATGTTCTTGAAAGACTTGAGGTTCAGAAAAATTTTCTATTAATTAATAAATTTTTAGATAATCAAATCAACTTTGCTCAACCACACATCCCAAAAAAGAAATGAAACTAAAACCCATTCCAGAAAATACTTTTATTCTTAATGAGGATTCGTTACCAACACAATCTGATGCAGATCCTTATGGAAAGGTTATGGTATTTAGAAAAGATGTAGGTTGGACAGTTGTTCAACTTCCAGAAGTTATACAGTATGTAGCAATGAAACATACTCATTGGACTTTCACTCCCGAAACACCATGACTAAAAAAGAATTTTCATATGTAGTTATCTCTAGCTCTGGAGAAAAACTAGAACAGATATATGGAGTTTATAAAGATGTTGAAGGTGCTTGCTATGGTGCAAGATCAGCTTTAACTACTTTGTTTCCTAAACATGGAGATGAAGCAAAGATAATCCGCTGTGAAATTATTTCTACAGAGGAAGCTAAAACTCAATTTGAAGATTCAAAACCAAAAGACCTCTTCGAAAAAGCAGATTGCGAAGATGGTTACTGTCCTTTACCAACACAACAAGTATCATGACAAACAAAATTCAAATACTTTTAGGAGATCTTAAAAGAGAAACTATAAAGTATCAAGATCTTATAAACGCACAAACAGAAAGACTCACTTGCATAAAAAATCAAATTGATTTAGAACTACAAAAACAACACGAGGAAACCAATGACTAATCAAAGAGCTACTAATGAAGAAAAAGAACAGCGTATTAATTATGCTGCTGATCAATTAGCCAAAGGCGAAAGGTCTATGGTTATAGTAAAAAAACTTGCAAAAAGATATAGTGTAAGCCCTCAACAAGCTAGAGATTATGTACGAGAAGGTAGAAAAGTTCTTACAGATTCTATTGCACCAAACGATCGTGCCTTTATCTTCTCTAAAGTAATGAGTTGTTTAGAACAAGATAGATTGGATGCAAGAGATCAGGAGAACCTCAAGGAGCAGGGTAAGGCTACAGGAGGCATGGTTAAGATGGTTGGGATGTTAACTACTATCGATCAGGTAGGCTGTTGGGATGATGCATATAATAGTCATTTATTTAAAAATTTCTCTGAAGCTAAAAAGAAAGTAAAGCATGGCGACCTTGATGCTTTAGATGGAGAATTACCAGAGGGAGAGATCCCTTTCTAAATCTTGGGGCAGAGAAGTTCATGGTACTTTTCTCATACTGCCTTGATTAAATAACTGTAACTGCTCGGTCTAAGCGGTTAATGCACTTTATCTAATCACGATATCAGGTTCCCATCGAGGAATGGCGGTAGCACCAAGGGTCTAGAGTCCCCATCATGGCTGCCATTAAGTATGATCTCGTAAGACCCCAAACCACTATAGTCCTTCACACACCTTAAAAATGCAACCACTTAAGTACAAAATCAACGACAGAGTAAAAGAAAGAACATCAAACAAAGTCCACGGAGGCTTCGTAAATAATCAAAGGAAATATGTATCAGTAAAATCTAAGAGAGGTGTAATAAAAGGAGTTGTTGTCAAAAAGAACAGAGCTGGTGCAGACTTGCCACATTACCAAGTACTCTGGGATAACTCTACACGTTTGACAGAAATCCAGGCTCATCGGATTGAACATGAGGTTGCCTAGTGAAGTGTCCTAAATGTAATAAGAAAGCAAAAGCTAGTGCTACAAAATTTATAGAATACAGCCACACTCAAAGGAGAATCAGAACCTGTGAGTGTGGTTATAAATTTGTAACCCATGAAATAATTGAACCTGATAAGCAAGACTTTGGTAAAACATCTAAAGAAAAGAAAAAAGAATTTTATAGAAAAGTTTTATTAGAATTAATTGATGATTTAGAAGGTAGAACATATTTAGAAAAACGTAAAAGTCCTACAATTTGGGAGGGGGTATAAACCCTATAATTAAAAAACTGAATAAAAAAAATGTTATTACTTATTGGATTGCTTATAACTTTAGGTGTAGTAGGGGTTCTCATCCTTATGAGGATTTATAATCCCCACTAATTTACTTTCGTTTTAGCTGTTTTACTTTCGTTTTTAATAAATATCAACAACACATTTAGCTTGTTTCTCCATAGATTCCAAAATTAATTGAAATTCATATGCAACTTCTGGGTTATCTTTAAAACTTTTTATCGTAGCTTTTACTGATTCATGAACTAATCCATATTCATTATGAGAAAAGACAAGCCCTACGGCTTGCCTTGATGCTGACTTAAATCTAGTCATAATGCTTCTACCTCATACCAAGTAGCAGATCCTATAGATACCTCACGAGTATCTTCTTTGGTTTCATAACCATCAGGATCAGCAGCAACTAGATCTTTTGCTTCTTCCATAGAAGTAGCTTCGACCTCAACTACTACTTTTCTTGTTATCTCTGCTTCTACAGAGTATGTGTTGGTGGACATTGTGTGTTCCTTTGTGGTTTACATAATTAACTTTATACGACTAATAAAGTTACGTTTGAATCTTAAAGCCAGGAGCCAGATTCTTTTAAAATTTAAAGCCAAAGACCAAATTTATTTAAAATTACGTGCGAAAAACCAATTATTCTTTTAATTTTCTCAATAAATCTTGAACATCCTTTCTCTCTTCATCAGTAAGAGGTCTTTCTTCTTCTTTATTACCATAAGGAGGGGCTGGAAATGGATTAGTCTCTGATTTATATAAATTTGGATTGTTAAACTGTGGGAACTTATCAGCTTGGATATCTGTTACAACCTGATTAACTGTAGGATTTGAAAGTTGTCCATACATATAACCAGTCTTTTGACCTTTCTGTAATTTTAATTCTGAATCTTTAAAATCATGTTTATTTATAATTTCTCTTCCTTGATTAACTAAGTCATCTGCTGCTAATAAATCATCATTACCCATATATTCATTAAAAATTCCTTCAAATATATTAGCCTCCTCTCTATTACCAACTGCTTTCATACCATTAATTATTGCAGTCGCTTTGTGATCTAAAAAATGTTCAGCTCTTGAAGATGCATCTAAATTTTTTAATTCTTCACTTTTTACATTTAAATTTTTTGTATGTTCATGCATATCTCCTGCGTGATCATGTACTTTTGCTACACCATAATCTACAAATTTCATTTGATTAGTATTTGGATTGTAAGTTATATGTTCCTCTCTATCCATTCCTGCTGAGTCCATTAAATCTGAATGAATAATGCCTTTGTCAGCCAAATCTAACTCTGATTTTGCTCTTGCTAAATGCATTTTTCTAGTTTCATCACGCATAACTTGAGCTGCTGGATTGTTTAATTTATAAATTGGGGCATCATCATCGGCATCAATCATTTTATTTTTTACAAATTTTTCTAAAACTCCTCCAGGTTCTGCTGCATATCCTTGACTTCTAAGTGTATCTACTTTATCCATTTCAGTAACATGAATAGTTGGACTGGCAAATCTTCCTGTTGTATCTAAATCTCGTAAAAGATCCATTCCATCTTTTCTAGCAGGGAATGTTTCAACTGCATGAACTTTAGGTGCTCTACCCATTTCAGCTGCTTTTATTTGTGTATCTACCTCTTTTTCTGCTCTTTTTATATCATCTTGCATTTCTAATCTTTGTGCTTTAAATACTTTTGTAGGATCATCAGGATCTTGAAATGTAGTTCCAAATGCACCAGAACCTAAAAATTTATATTTATCATATGCTTCGGCAAAACCTTCTCCTAAAGTTTGATTAAATGCTTTGTTTCTTAATGGTATGTATTCTTTTGGATTATCTGGTAGAAAAATATCTGGGTCATCTGGATTCATAGACTCCAAGTAATCTCTTACAAATTCTCTCTCATTGACATATCGTCTTTGAAAATTATTTAGATACCCTCGGAGAAAATCGTCCCTATCCACACCTGTCCTAGAATGTTATCTATACATTTTAAGTCAACTAAATGAACGAGATAACAGTCCTTATATATTTCATCTGCTTTGCAGTAGTCTTTGGTGCTACCTTTGCATTCATGTGGAGGATGATGACCATAACTTTAAGAGATTTTGATAGAGTTAAAACCATTCATCCAGAACTAAAAGATGTAAAACCAGGAGAGGAATTATTAGTTTTTAAAGTAAAAGAAGAGAAGGATTAGAATAGATAAAAAAGTTTTTTAAATAAATGGGAAGAATTAGACCAGACAACATAGGAACTCCACCTGACTTTTTTAAAGACAGGATGCCACCTAGACCTCCTTTTCCTCCCAGAACTCCTGATAGGACACCTCCTAGACCTCCTGTTCCTCCTAGAACTCCTGATAGACCAAGGCCAGACAATACACAACCACCCAGACCTCCTGTTCCTCCTAGACCTCCTGTAACTCCTCCTAGACCTCCTGTTCCTCCTGATAGGACACCTCCTAGAACTCCTGTTGGAGATAGACCAAGGCCACCTAGAGACAAAGGAAGACCACCATTTCATGGAGATACATTCAGACCTCCTGTCCCCCCATCAACTGTAAGTGGTGGAGGTCGTGACTTGACAAAAGGAATACCTGCCGGTGCAACAAAACAGGTTACGTTAATTGATAAAGAAACAGGTGTAAAATATGGTGGACCAATGAAATATAATCCAGACACAGGTAAATTTGATAGAATGTTTAAAACTCCAACTAGAGAAGAATTCCAGCGAATAAAACAACAACGAGATGAGATGACAAATAGAAGAAGGAGGGAAACTTCAGATTTCGGATCTCGTGTTGGTAGGGATGGTCCTGCCACTATGGATTTCAGAGATAGTGATGGAGATGGTACAGATGATAGATATCAAAGAGGTCCAGGGGCTCCTGATTCTCGACGTCCAGTTGGAAGAAGAGAAAGAAGAAGACCACCTTCATCATTTTCACCAATCAGTGGTGGGGATAGATCAAGACCAGAAAATCCAAGTACTTTCAATCCAAGAGATCGTGGTAGGAGGAGAAATGAACAGATGATGATTGAAAGAAGAGAACGTAGAGATGAACAGAGAGCGAGAAGAAGAGAAGAGATGATGCGTCGTAGAGAAAGAGGTGGTTTTGGTGGAGGATTTGGTCGTGAAGATCGAGGACCCAGAAGACGTCGAGGACCAGCAGTTAGCACAGTTGATAATGCTACATCCAGAGAAAGACCTACTAGCATAGATAGAAGACCTTCCTCTGGAGGAGGCGGTGGTTTTTTAAATAGATTCGTATCAACTTTAGACAGATAGAGACAAAGTATAAAAAGGTGTTTTAATATAAGAAATACCTTTTGTATGAATTTACATACTGCTTTTGTTATGAAACTAAAAGAAAAGACAGACAAGAAGAAACATCACGCAAGTATTTTAAAAAAACTTGATGGTGTTCTTTCCACAATAGATGGTCTTAGAGAAGATCCTTTATTTATAGATACCATTCATGGTGAACAAGAATTAAGTCTTGATCAAACAATTGAACTATTTAATGGAATAAGATCACATTTTCTACCTCCTAACGCACCACCAGAATTAGCAGCAGGTTTCGAAACTAGCTCTTTTGATGTATCATAAGTAAACACTTTATTTTTATTACTATGCCAAAATTCAAATTTTCACTTACTGGTCTTGATGGACAAAGTGATTATGAATATGAATATTCATACGGAAACACAGATTTTAATGATGGAACACCTTCTACTCCCTCCACACCCTCTACTCCTTCTACCCCTTGTTTAGATGATTCTTTAAGAGAATATTAATTTTTATAACAGCTCTTTTCAAGAACCCTTACCATTGCTAAGCTTAAGTTCCAGACCTTAGTTATAGCAATGGTTTTCTTATGTACAAATACTTGTGCGATGCAAGTATATCTACCTCATAATAAATTACGCAGATAAAAAATAAAGCAAATGGAAGACGCAAATCAAACAAACAACAAACTAGCTTGGGCAATACTATCAAAAGCTAATGGCAGTCAATTAAGTCAAGTAATAAAGGTTACAGGCTATCAAGAAGCAGACAGAACTGTTCAACAAGACCCAGATAAATTTTATAAGTCAGGACCTTTTTATATAGGTTGAAATTCCTATAGAATCCGCTACCTTTTCATAAGGTAGACAAACAATTTAATGAAATTTCCAATAACTTCTTACGTGGTTTTTGTTCATAATCAAACAATTGGTGCTCATGCTCCACAGTTTGAAAAGATAGATGATGCTGAAAACTTTGCTAATAGTTTGAGAGCTACAACATCTTTGACTGTTAGTGAACCAATACCAGTAATTATGACAGAAGAAGTTAAAGTTGGACTTACTACTGGTGATTAATAATTTTTATGCTATCTTGACTTATAGAATATATTTAATCAGATGGCAGTAGTTGTAAGTGTTTCCGTTCCTGATGAATTAAATGCTAAATGGAAACAATCAGATTTAAAAATAAGTCCATCACAAATATTTCAGATAGCTTTAGAAACACAACTTGATGGTAAAAATAAACATCTACAACATTGGAGTTCTAGAGCATTAGCTGCAGAGAAAAAATTAAAATTATTTAAACAGGTATTAGATGCTAATGAATTAGATATTAAGAAGTTTTCATATTTCGAAGGTATGTAAATAGGGTTACAATATGAATATCACCTAACTTTATATATGAAAGTCGTGATCACTCCTTCTTTCCAACAAGGATTTAATTCAGCAGAGATGCTAAGAGTTAATGATATCTTAGTAGATCTTAAGGAAGAAAGGTTAGTGAATGAGACTATGAGTATCTCAGAGTTTAAAGTTTTATGTTTTGAAAGAGGATTAAATGAGTTCAGAAAGGATCTCAGAGTATTTGATTGTTAACTAAAGATAGAATAGATCTAATAGTAAGTTGTATTTGTAAGGGAAAATGGTCAGCCAAGGATTCTTTAGTGGTAGTGAATCTGCTAATAAAAGAAGGTTTGCTGGCGAAAAAGAAAATAAAGTTGCATTAGGTGGAGATAATTTAGGTGGATATGGAGCTTTAGGAATAGCAGGAAGTGTGTTTGGTTTAGGTATTAAAGGAATACAAAGTGCAGTAGAGGGTGGTAAAAAATTAAAAGAAAATATTGAAAAGAGAGTTAATCCAGAAAGAGAGACTTCATTTTTTAGTCCAAGTGGTAATGAGGTTGCACAAATAGCTTCATCAGATTTATCAGGTTTAAAAGTAGAATCACCAGAGATTCGAATAGCAAATGTAAAATCTTACACCGATAGTGTAACAAAACCATATACACCAGATACTTTAGACCGTATCATAAAAGATACAGAATTTCCTAGTCCTACCTTTACAGATAGTTCAGGAGATATTTATACAAAAAAACCATATACTGAAAGCACTCCGGGGTATAAATTTTACAATGTTCCAGACGCACAACTTATAAGAAAAAAAGGCGATGATCCTAATTTTTCTCAACAATACTCAACAGCTAGTGATAGAGAAAATTTTATAAAAGAACGTAATGCTTATTTAAAAGATATAGGTCGTCCTATCCCACGAGATCCTAATAAGGATTTTGAAGGAAATCCTTTAAAAACAATTACTGGTCCTCTTGGTCTAATTAAATCAGGACTACTTTTTAGAAAGGGTTTTCAGGATGAGGGAGCAAAAGAATATGCTTCAATATTTGATAAAGATGCTAGTTATGCTTATAAAGAATATAGAAAAGATATGAGAGATAAGGTCTTCTCAGAATCTCCTTATGGACAAGACGTTGAAAAAAAATATTACTATAAAGATTTTCAAAAACCTGGAGTTTATAGATCTGAAGATGATGTAAAGAGCTACATAAAAGATAGAGGTGCATTTATGACAGGCATGCCTTCTAATTTTGAAGGTGGTATAAGTGGTAGAGGAGAAAAGACAGACGATCTATCATCAATGTATAGATCAACAGCTGGAGATGAACAGACTAGATTACAAAAAGCTAGAGAAGAACAAGAAAATAAAAATATATTACAAAGAGTTGGAGATTTTGTTGGAGATACATTTAACAAACTAACAGGTACTGAAGCAGCTGGTGCAGGTACATTACAGGCTCAAGGAATAAACACTGGTGCAACAGTTAACATTGCACAGATGGGTAATGTCGATCCGATTACACAAGCAGCGAGAGATGCTGTAGCTAAATCAAATCTTCGTAAGTCTGGATTAGATAAGACAGTTGGAGGACAATCATCTCAAGCTAATTATGGTTCAGGAAGAACAGGAGGTTTTGGTACAGGTACTCATGGAAAAGGAATGCCAAGCAATCCTGGAAGTCAAAGACAAACAGGAGTAGGCGTGTCAGCAGGTAATTTAAGTAGGCATAAGACTGGTCCTTCAGCAAGTAGAAGTGGGGTGAGTAGATCAACTTCAAGAGGACAAGGTGGTGGACCATCAAGTAGATCTAGGGGTGGTACAGGAACTGGTAGATCAAGTCAAGGAAGTAAGTCATCTGCAAGAGGAGCAAGAGGTAGTGCAGGTTCCAGAGGTAGAGGTGGAACAGGAAGTGGATCAAGTAAATCAAACACAGGAAGTAAGAGGAGTTCTAGAGGTGCAAGGAGATGTGATATCAGGTGTAAAATAGATATATCTCCATTAATAAGCTCTAATTTAGTTAAAGATAATTTAGCTGAATTAGCTTACTTCGTACAGGAGATTAAAAAATAAATGGTAACAAGAAGAGATTTAAGAGCAGAGAGAGATTTTTATTCACCTATTACAGGTGGTACAAAAATAAGTTATTCACAAGCTCCTGAAAGAAGAGATACATATGGTTCTGCAGTTAAAACCAGAATGGCAGGAATGCAGAATGTAAAGAGCACTAGAACAAATCCAATAGAAGCAGCCCTTGTAAAAGTATTAAAAACAGAAGATCCATTTACTCAAGTTAAAGAGAAGAAAAGTTACGCACCAGAAGAAGAAAATGATTTTATGGGGGCGTTGGAAGGATTAGGTGGAACAGATGAAATTGCAGATGCAGTACAAGATTTTGTAGAACCAATTGTCAGTAGTGGATCTGGTCGAAAATCTGCACAAAGAAGAGCTGATCAACAATTTGCAAGACAAGAAAAAAATCCAAGTCCTAAAACCAGCACCAGTGAATTAGTTGCAAGAGATAATAGAAGATATGGCACTACATTTCCTAAAGGATCAATGGGATCAGGATCGAATCCTGGGCCAGCTGTAGACACAAGAATGAGACATTCAGTAGGTCGTCCTGAAGATCAACCACAAATTTCAAAATTTCAAAAAGAAGATCCAGTACAAACTAGGACTTATAGAGGTCAAGGTTCATCAGTTAATAAACTCGGTGCTACAACTATAAGACAAGGTGGTGCTGTCAAAGATGGTAAATATGTAGGACCACAAGAAAGAGGTCCGGCAGTAAATGTAAGTGGACATTATTCAGATAATAGAGAAAAACAAAAAAACTTGAGACTGGCTCAAGCTCAAGCAAAAAAAGTAACACCTGAAGTCAAAGCAACAGGTATACCAACAGGTTTAAATTTAAAAGCTGGTTCTTTCGGAATAAGTCAGGCAGGTAAAGATCAAGCAGCAATTAATAAAGGTATAGCTGCAGCGGTAAAAACAGGTATTCCTAATCAAGTAGCAGTACAAGGTGGTGCAATGAGTCAGGCTGCAAGAGATCAAGCAGCAATTAATAAAGGAATAAAAGCAGCTGAAGCAACTGGTATTCCTACTAAACCTGTAGCTGGATCATTTGGTATAAGTGAAGCAGGAAGAGCAGAAGCTGCTAAAAATAAAGCAATGGCTAAGGCAAAGGCACAGGCAGCTACAAAAACATCAACAGTCAGTACTACAACAAAACAAGGAGTACAGAGAACTAAAGCTCAGATGGCAGCTGCCAAGAGAAAAGCTTCTGGCACAACAAGTAGTCAAGCTAAAGCTGCTAATAAAGCATCTATGAAACAGGCAGCAGCAACGAGACATGCTGCATTTAAGAAAGCAAAAGCAGCTGGTACTCATACAAGAACTGCAGCTGGGCAAAGAGCAAGAAATAAAGCAGCAGCTAAAGCAAGAGCAAAGGCAGCAGCTAAGAAAAGAAAGCAAAGTGGTGTAAAGAGAAGGAGTAGGAGAGGAAGGAAGAAAAGGTGCGATATCTTCTTGAAATTTGATATTTCGCTACTAACAAACAATAACCTTCGACATGATGAGTTGGCTGAAGTAGCATACTTTGTAAGAGCACTTAGGGAGGTTGAACTATGAGTGGAGATGTAAGTCTAAAAGATGAGCCAGTAATTTTTTATAGTGAATACATGACTACTTCAAAAGAAATTCTTTTAAAACATAAAGGAATTAAATTTAATCTTTATAGGACAGTCTTAGAAAAGATAGGTAAATTAAAATAAATAAAAGTTTTAAATAAAAATGCCACATAAAATGGAAAAAGTTATGTCTGAATACAAAGCAGGCAAACTTAAATCTGGAGGAGATAAAACAGTAAAGAAAAGAAAGCAAGCAATAGCTATTGGTCTTGCTATGGAACAAAAAGCTCACAGAAAAAAATCGAAATAATTTAAAAATAATGAAAAAAAATATTACCTATGGAGAAGTAATGGAGGTTTATAGTAGACCTATTTCTATACGATACATACCTAGAATATTTATTTGTCTATTCTTTTTAACTATCTCCTTCATAGCTAAACCAGTATTGGCTGAAACCTCTCAAGCTTTATGGATTCAAGTCCCACAATGGGAAGATGATTGGTCAAAGTGTGCAGTAGATGTTCCAGACTCGGCATGTCATTGGTATGTTATGGCTCCTGATAATACTTTTGGAAAAGGATTTAGTTGGAAAGATGCTCCTTGGTTTGATGCAAATGGTCTTAAAGATGTAGCAGCTATGGATAAGTCTACAGTTTTAGAAAATCTTCAAGCTAAATTATAATTTACAATACATCTGACTGAATTAATTGCCTGTTGTGCAGTGTGATATTGTCCTCCATCAAAAATAACTACTCTTCCCTGTTTAGGAGTGACTTTTTGTTTTACAGTATAAGTATCAGACTCCGTTCTTTCGTTATATATAACAGTATCTCCATCACTATCTTTGGCATAATATAAAACCACTATATGTCGTTCTCCTTCATCAAGATCAATATGAGGAGTATCATCATCTTCGCTTTCCAGATTTAAAGGAAATTGTAAAAAAGATCTACCTTGAACAATTTTTGCACTGGGAACTTCTAATGTTTCACAGGCAAGTTCTAGCATAGGTATAAAAAGATCATGAAAATCACTAACTATATCACTCGTTTTATCATCGTTATATTCAACATATACGTGCGAAAGACCAGGGCGACCTTGATTACCATCTTCAAAAGCAGCAGTAACATCATCAATATAATGCCAAGGAAATAAAAGATCTCCCCATTCTTCTTTACCTAATAAGACATCTTTAATATCTTCTTGATAATCTTTATCTATAAAATCATCTATAACTAAAATTCCACCCTTATCAATCATGAGATCCCTTTGTTACCCTCCACTTAATTATATCTATTAACTAGATTAAGTCACTTATTCATCCATATCTCCTATGGATATTGACCAATCTTTATCTCCAAACTTACCAACCTCTTTTATTACAGGTTTTTTTGGTTTATCAAAACTGTCGTGATATTTTTTTATCTCATAATTTAAATTAAAATACGTTTTTATTTTTCTATACCAACTAACAATTAAATCTATATAATATTGAATTAATTTTTTTACAAACTGTTTAATCATTTATTTCCAAAGCATAATCAGTAACATTATTGTTGGAGCAATTGTATAAAAATAATCAGCCCATTCACAACAACCTTTTCCAAGATGTTTATCATAATATAATTCTTTAACGGCTGGAATAATAAGAGCAATAATTATTCCAATTTTTCCAAGACAAAGTATAAGAATAAAAGAAAGTATAGTTCCCCAAAAAAAATGTAAGAGTTTATCTTTTTGAATATTTCCAAGTTTTCTTAAAAATTTTTCGATCATTTATATATTTCTCTATTATTTATGTCACCTGTCATAGGAATATCTATATTGATACCAAAAGGTTTAAATTTTTTAGGTGTTAAATACATAGCAGCACGAGCAAAACGAGTCTTCGGTGATACTTCAAAATCATATGCACCAGTTCCTCTTCCTAAAGCACCTCCAATGCCTCTACCTAATTCCTGTAATCCTTTTATAGGTTGAAATCTACCTGAAACTAAGTCTGGATCTTCTTGAGGATTAACCATATCGTAGGTATCTCTTATATTTACGAACTTACCATCAGTTTGAGGAGTTGATTGAAATCTACCTAATGTCTGTATGATTTGTTTTTGACCTGAACCATAAGGATTTACTTGTCCATATCTAGGTAAGTCGCTAGGAAAATCAAGAAAACTTAATCTTTTACCCATAACTCTATCTCCCTCTTCATTTATAAATTCCTTATCAAATCTTCCGCTAAGTTCATCAGCTGATTTAGTAGCTTCTCTTACTTTAGATAGATAATCATCTTTTAAATCTAATCCTTCAGATCCTAATCCTGTGTAATAACGTAAAAATAAATTTGCACTAGGAGATAATTTATTTAAACCAGATGATGCTAAATTTTTAAATTTTTCTTTGATACTCATTTCATACTCCTAGCAGCTCTTTTGCTTGCCATCTTTCTTGCTTTTCTAGCTTTCTTCGTATTCTCAACAAACTGTTTACCTTTACGACTTTCTCTTTTCTTTTTATCATCAGTTTTTTTTCGCTCAGACTTAGACATAGCAGCCCAAGCAGCTTTAGGTAAATACCTTTCTGTACTTTTCTTTCCTGGTTCTATTGCTTTATCAGCCATCTTTCTTTTTCTTATCTACATTTTTCATAACTTTAAGAATACCTTCAAGTCTTTCAGCTTGACCTTTGTGAGTTCTAGATGCTTTATGTAACTCACCAATAATTTTTTTAATCTTTGGAGTTTGATGCATAATTAACAATCCCTAATAGGTCCTCCATGTAGCCACGCATCGCAAGTACGAGTAGCTGCACATTTAAATTTAAATAGCTGACAATATCCTAAGTTTGCTCTATCTAAAACATCCTGTGGGTCTGCAGCCATAGTTTCATTAATACCCTTAATCATGCAATCCATAATCTTATTTGTCTGATCAAATGCTGCACAGTTACCACATCTAGCAGTCTTTACAGTATCTACATCACTGTTCCAAAGCCTAGCTTTCTTCTCCCAAAAACCTGGGTCTGGTGCATCTGGGTTAAGTGGCCCGTAACCAAACTTATCTATAGTCCAGTTTCTATTCTTTGCATTCTCCTCTATATCAGTAGTAGCAGTAGGACAAGATTCACTTACCTCTGAAACTTTTTTATTGAGGATGATAGTAAGTTTAGGTTTCATTTCCATATTCTAATCTTTCTTCTTCTCGTACTCTTTTCTAGTCATCCATTTTTCTTTACCCCATCTCTTAAGATCTTTTTGTTTCTTACCCTTACCTCCCTTATAACCTCCTCCTTGTGCTTTATATTTTTGTGCTACTAACTGTGCCTTTCTAGCTGACCACTGGCCAGGCTTACCTCCCTTAGATCCAGCTTTTACCTGATTGAATATTCTTTTTCTCAGGGCAGGTTTAGTGTATTTTGAATCGTCTTGTGCCATTAAAATTTATTTTGTATTGGCTCTTTATTAAGAATAACAGGGGGAATACTATCGGTATGAGATCTTGAAACCTCTCTCATATAGTGTGGATTATTCATTTCAAACTTTGGTTCATTCTTTCCTATATATGAAACTACAAAATTACATTTATCTAATTTTTCTTTTTTCTGTGGCAAAAATGGGTCTGCTAATCCTGCTGTCACCATCGAATAATCATTGTACATATTCGAATATTTGACAGGAAAACTTGGATAGTAGCCTACAGCTGCCATCCTCATTTACATACCGCCTAGAATTTGTCTTCTTCTTTCTAACTCGTCCCTGTCTCCACCAGTCAATTTCATTAAGTTTTCATTAATTAATTGACCATCTGGTCCTGGCACTAAAGGAACTCCCATTGGATCCATTGGATTCTCAGGACTTCCAGGATATAAAGAGTTATAAGGATTTAGATTTTGCATAAGATTAGCAGTTCTTTGCTGAACACCAGTCATCGTATTTTGCATAACCTTTTGATTCAATTCTTGAGCACCTTGACTTGTCTCACCAGTGTCCATTCTTTGAGTCCCATTCATGTTTTCTAATTCCATAGCGTTAGCCATAAATGAACCTAAGAACTTTTTACCGTCACCTTTCATTGGTATAAATACTGTTTTCTCAATTCTACTAGTAGTATTCACATAAAAAAAGACCTAGAGCACCACCTCTAGGTCGGAAATCACTTTACTTTGCACACATACATGTTTCGAGGAACCATGCACTGTCTTAGATTAGCGGTAATAAACCTTCAAAGTCAACCTATAGCTGGAGCTGATAGAGCAACCTGAGTAGATTCAGCACAAGCTAGATCTAATGGGAAGTTATGAGCGTTACGCTCGTGCATAACTTCAAAGCCTAAGTTAGCTCTATTAAGAACGTCTGCCCATGTAGGAACGACCTTACCGTTAGCGTCAACAATTGACTGGTTGAAGTTAAAACCATTTAGGTTAAATGCCATTGTACATATACCCATAGAAGTTAACCATACGCAAACTACAGGGAATACTGCTAAGAAGAAGTGAAGACTTCTGCTGTTATTAAATGAAGCATATTGGAAAATTAAACGACCGAAGTAGCCATGAGCTGCAACGATGTTATATGTTTCCTCTTCTTGTCCAAACTTATAGCCGTAGTTTTGACTCTCGTTCTCTGTTGTCTCCTTTATTAAAGAAGAAGTAACAAGTGAACCGTGCATTGCACTGAAGAGACTACCACCGAACATACCTGCAACACCAGCCATGTGGAATGGGTGCATAAGTATGTTGTGTTCTGCTTGGAACACGAACATGAAGTTGAACGTACCTGATATACCTAATGGCATACCGTCAGAGAATGATCCCTGACCAAAAGGATATACAAGAAATACAGCGAAGGCTGCTGAAACTGGAGCTGAATAAGCTACGCAGATCCAAGGACGCATACCTAATCTGTAACTAAGTTCCCATTGTCGTCCCATGTAAGCTGAGATACCGATAAGGAAGTGAAAGATAACAAGTTGGTATGGTCCACCGTTGTAGAGCCACTCGTCGAGAGTGCCTGCTTCCCAGATGGGATAGAAGTGGAGGCCGATTGCGTTTGAGCTAGGAACGACTGCCCCTGAGATGATGTTGTTTCCATAAAGAAAAGAACCAGATACTGGCTCACGTATACCGTCGATGTCTACAGGAGGAGCTGCTATAAACGCAACAATAAAACAAGCTGCAGCTGTAAGAAGACATGGAATCATTAAGACACCAAACCAACCAACATATAATCTATTGTCAGTTGATGTAACCCACTCACAGAATGCTTGCCAACCGCCTAACAGTTCGGATTGTTTCCGACGCTGTAGAACTGATGTTGCCATAATAGTCCGTTGTAATGAATATGAAAAAAGCCATCCGAATCGATGACTTAACATAAGTATACAATAGATATGTCATGGATCGTTGACAATTCTATCACATAAAAAAAGAGGGGCGAACCCCTCAATACTTTAGTGATTACCAGTAATTATACGGAAGTTTTCTCGTTATTGTTATTTGCTTCGTAATGATAAACAGCACCACGATAAACATGAGAAACCTTACCTGGTACACGAGTTAAAGTTGCAGCTGCACCTTCATTCTTCTGGTAAGCGATTCCACGATAAGTTAATTTTTTCATAGGTTTAACCCCTTATTGACAGTATTAACTATAGCACTTTTGTATCAATAACTACCGTTTGTAAAGATACATTAAATCTTAAGAAATTGTTAAGAATTATAAAGTTTTTAGGATAGATTACATCAAAATGTTACAAATCCTTGTCATAGCAAGGGTTTTCAGCTATATTAATTATATCGAAAGAGGTAACTTTTTCGATAAATGTAAACAAAATCACACCAAATGCACCATGACAAATGAAGAATTAGATTATCTCTTTGATCTATTAAAAAAAGAAAGAGAAGGTTATGAGCACTGTTTAAAACCAAATAAATATCGAGTATTTGCTTATAGTGCTAATACAAGAAAAAAATTTAGGAAAGAATTGAAACTTGTTAAATCAATAGAAGAAAAGTTACTCCATATCCCAGCTACAGATTAGTAGACAAAAAGATATCCCCTCTCTGGTGTTCAAGCAGAAAGGGGATAATACCAATTAGTAAAGCAACCAAACTTTACCAACAGATCTATATTGGCAAAGATTCAAACAAATTAAACTCTTTGTTTACAAATAGAAATAAAGGGAGTCGCACCACCTCCTGTTCCTCAAGGTAGTGCGATCGTTCACTAGGTGTAAGAAACAGTAAAAATTACACCCTCCCTTGGGGCTGCCACTGTTCTTCTTCGCCCCTGTTCTATAATAGTGTTTATAATGAGAATTTCTACCCTAAGTGTCCCCTCACCTTAAGCCAAAATGTATTGGTAGAGTCGCTGTTGACTCTGGGGTAATCTCTGTATTAGATACAACACACATAAAAGTAGATAAAGGTGGTTCTTTAAATCTTCCAAGTTATAATTTGTATACATCTATAAATACAGAAATTGGTGACGGAGAGTACAAAGTTTACGAATGTCGAGATGATGAAGGAGGTCTTCGACAAATCATTATTGATATCCAATAAGACAGCTGGTCAAGATCCAAGAGAAGACTATCGTGGCTGGCTTAGAAGTACTCTCTTTGATTTATTAGAAAGAACAAAAGATGGAGATGACAAAGCAGAAATGTTTATAAAAACTTCAATAAATTCTTTAATTCTTTGGTGCGAAATAGAAAATATAAAAATTAATTTTGATCCTTGGATTTGGCCTTATATTGATCTTTTGGAAAAGCACGAAAACAATCATAATATTGACTGTAGTCCGTGCTCTGTAGAGGATTAGGTGGTAAATTTCCTAATACTATAAAATCATCCCAAATTACATCATCATAATAAGGTGGTCGGTGCCAAAAAAATATTAAATTCTCATAATCTATAGCCCAATCAGGATGATTTCTAAGAAATCTTAAACCTATTCTAAATTGTTGTTCAGGTTTAGATGATGTGCAATCACAATAAAAAACATCACCAGGTTCTATCAACCAACGTAATTTTACAATCTCTTTGAAAAATTTTGTAACAGCTTTCATCCCAACTCTACCTGTGATTTGTCTATGAATAGATCTAGATCTTTTATTTTTTTTCTTCCAATACCAGTCATTTAGCTGTCTATTAGACTTGCCTACAGCAAATCCAACATTCCAAATCCAAAAACCTTTTTTAAATTCTTTTTGTGGGTGAAAGAAGATTTTACACATTTGCCCCTCGACAAAAAACTTATAGGTAGTAAACTTGCGACGACGATTATTTTTCATTATGGAAGAATTATTAAAAATAATTCAACAAGATCCCGAACTATGGGATATAGTTGAAAACCTAAAGCATCCTGATCAAGAGCCAATGGAATTTTTTGAAAGTGTTGCGAATATGTTTGCACTTGAGTTTGAAGAATTACATAGGACAGATTTAAGAGATAAATTAGCTGGTTTATTTGGTGGATTACCTAAAAAAGCATACATCATGGTTCCTTATATCTTACATATAGCATTGGATATGTTCCTATTAAAAGCAAGTATGGATGAAGAGTCAATAAAGGATTATTAATTATGCAATTTGGATATGTATTATATGACCAGAAAAGGTCAAAAATTCTGGTACTTAAAAAAGATGGTGATGTTGAATATACTAAATCTGACACCACTGAAAACATAAACAAAGCATTTTGCCTGCGTGACATATCTACTATGAAAGTTTTATACAAAGCATTAAAAGAAAAAGACCTAATTGGTGAAATGGATATAGTAGATATACAGGAACTCTATGGTAAAGGCTGATGCTAAGGTTCGTATTTGACTGTGAAACTAATGGTCTTCTCCATGAATTAGATACTATTCATTCTTTAGTATTAAGGGATATCGATTCTGGTGAGATTACGAGCTGTGCAGATCATGATGGATATGAACCAATAGCTAATGGACTATACATGTTGTCCAAAGCTGATCTACTTGTCGGCCATAATATAATTAATTTCGACCTAAGAAGTTTAAAAAAAGTATATAAAAGCTTTAAATTAAAGAAAAATTGCAAAATAAATGACACTTTAATAGTTAGTAGAGTCCTCTGGCCTGAGTTAGAACCAGTGGATGAAGCTAAGTTTTCTCACATACCTCCTAAATACAAAGGCAAACACAGTCTTGGAGCATGGGGTGAAAGATTAAATGTAAAGAAAATTAATTTTGAAGGAGCTGATAAGTATGAAGAGAGGTGGGACATATGGTCAGAAGAGATGCAAAAATATTGTGAAGGAGATACTTTAGTCTCTTTAGAACTATTTAAATACTTCGAGACACAGAGTTTAGATCCAAGATGTTTTAATTTAGAACATGACTTTGCCAGGATCATGGCTAGGCAGGAGGCTTTTGGATTTCCCTTTGATGAGAAGAAAGCTTTTGCTTTAGTAAATGAATTAAAAAAAGAAAGAAGTGAGATAGATGATCAATTACAAAAAGTATTTCCTCCAATATCAGAAGAAAGATTTTCAGAAAAAACAGGAAAACAATTAAAAACTAAAGTAACTAAATTCAATCCAGCATCAAGAAAACAAACATCTGAAAGATTAAAAGATAAATATCCAGAGATTACTTTTGATAAAACCGAGAAAGGTAATGTCAAATTAGATGATGATGTATTAGATGATTTAGGTAAAAAATATTCTGAAGCTGCATTGTTATCTAAATATCAAATGCTAAATAAAAGATTAGGTCAAATATCAGAGGGTAAAGAAGCTTGGTTAAAACATAGTCAAAAATATGGTGATGGTCGTATTCATGGATCAGTTCTCACAAACGCAACAGTGTCTGGGCGTTGTGCCCATCGGGGTCCGAATATGGGGCAGGTGCCTAGGGTGGGTGCTCCTTATGGTTCAGAATGTAGAGCGTTGTTCCATGCTCCTCATGGATGGAGACAGGTGGGTGTAGACGCTTCAGGGCTCGAACTACGTGCCTTGTCCAGTTGGTTATTTTTCTTCGATGGTGGAGAGTATTCGAAACTAGTTAGTAAGGAAGACTTTGATATCCATACTCATAACGCCAAATTGTTTGGAATATATGATGGTCAAGGAGAAATAGAAAAACAGACAAGAGAATTAGCAAAAAGATTAATTTATTCAGTTCTTTATGGGGGCGGTCCATTTAGAGTAGGCTCTATTCTTGATCCGAGTTTATCTGAACGTAAACAAAAAGAAATTGGTTATGAGACTATAGACACATTTTATAAAAACTTACCTGCTATAAAAAAACTAAAAGACAAGGTAGATGAGAAGGTTACACAAAGAGGATACCTGATTGGTATTGATGGTAGACATCTACAAATAAGATCTAGACATTCAGCCTTAAATCAACTACTTCAATCAACAGGAAGCTTATGTGTGAAAAAGGCAACATGTATTTTATATGAAGATTGTAAAGAGAATCATCTACGTTGGGGAGTCCATTATGCATTTGTTGCTCACATACACGATGAGATCCAAGCTCTAGTTAAACCCCAGCATGTCAGCCTTTATAAGAAACTTGCTATTGATTGTTTTAGAAAGTCTGGAGAATACTTTAATTTAAAATGCCCCATGACAGGTGAAGCTAGGGAAGGAAAAAATTGGATGGAGACACATTGATAAAAAAATAATAAATAGTACAATTTTTTAAAAAGGAATTCTATGACCATAAAAGATCTACAATTACCTTTATCTGATTACAAAATCGGAAAGATTGGTCAGTTCTACACAAAAGAAGAAGTTGATCAATTAATTAAATATGCAGTAAATGAAGCTAAACGTATTGATGATGAGTCAATGCGTAAGCATAACAGAGAGGCAACTATGATAAGTATGGCTCTTGGATTCACTACACTAGCTCTCTTTGTCGATGGTCTTTTGAGGCTTCTAGGAATTGTGCCACCTTTTATGGATATAAATATAAGTATTATTGACGAAATTATGAATAAATTAAGTCTTTAATTTATCGTCTGGTAAACCATAAAGTCTTCTTAATCTAGCTTGTCTGTCTTTTTCTTTCTTTTCTTTTTCCATCTTGGCAGTATCTACCAACGGCCAGCGTTGAAGTTTTAAAGCGTGTTTATATCTTTGTCTGTATTGAATGGAAAACATCTGTCATTATGCTTTAGGAAATCTTGGTAGACCTGCATTTATCCTAATCATCTGTCTTTGTGCTTCTCTTACAGAGTCAGGATCATAACCAGGAGTATTAATAATTTCCTGTAAAGTTTTAATTAGTTCTGGATCATCGTGATAATCATGAGCCATCATCTGTCCTTCACCTAAAAAATTTTGTACTTTTTCACCTGTACTGGGTAAATTTTTAATCATACCATCAAATTTGTTTTCACTTCCCCCCTTATTTTTTTCTATAATAGTTTTTAGAAAATTCTGAATATCTCTATCTTTACTGTCAAAACCTTGTTGTGAATTCATCATAATACTTAATAGAATAAAACACTCCCTTGTCATCTTAAGATAGGTAAGTATAGTAGAACCGCCAGAGTAAAGCTTATGAAGCAAAAATCAAAAAACAAAGAGAAGTTAGAAGACATGTCTAACGACGAACTCCTTGCATTGCAGGACGGCTTTATTCAGCTCAGGTGCCATGCTAATCGTGGTCTAGAAAGGATCGCAGGTATTATGCATGACCGTTTAGAAACCCAAGTTAAATCATGAATTTAATTATGTGCTGTGCTGTATACAAAGGTGATACAGTCACTGAACGTGGTCTTAGAACCATGTCATTTGAGATTCCAGGGGCTGGTAAAAAGCCTTTGAGCATCCCAATTAAACTGTTACCTAGTTTTGCAGCAGGCGAAACCACAGCCCCTAATGCGTTTGAGGAAGAGACTAATGTACTCATCAATGGTCGTCTTTATCCAATGGAAGGCATCATGTACATTGTCCCTACACAACCATTAATTGGGATAAATAAATCTGTCAAGCTCAACCAACTAGCTCTTGCTGGTGGTGTTGGCTTTATAGGAAAACAAAAAAGAGAAGATGCATTTAACTTCGGTCTTATGTGTCAAGCTCCTCCACAAAAAGGCATCGGTCATACGTGGCAAGATAGCTTAGGCTTTCTCGTAGAAAGCTGGGGTAATGACGCAGATAGAATGAAAAAGTTTTTATTTGTAGGTCGTCAATTATCTTTAGGTGGTGTCCTCAAGTTTGAAGCTTGGAAAGATAAAGAGGGGAAACTTAGATCTAGCTACAAAGTTAAGATCAGATCTCAACAATATTCTTTCTTTGGTAAAAATCAAAAGGATGAAGAGGTTATTAACAAGATTGACAAAGAAATTAAAGATCTTGTTTCAGATAAAAAAGAGCCTGTTGCCGAAGATGTACCATTTTGATATGGTGTGTTCGATGACCTTAATGAAAACTTTACTTTCTTAAATTATGACAGTATTAAATCGTTTTAAAGATACTGAAAAGTATCCTCGTAAACTTAGAGAAAAATTTGCAACCTTCATTGGTTTAGCAGATGAAAGAGCATTATTTCTTAAAAAAGAAGAAATGGATCGCTGTGGTTGGCATGGCGACATTGATGACTTTCCTAATGCCTCAGAAGAGACTTATGAATTTAAAGATGGAACTGTCAAAGACGGAATCATGTTTAAAACTCCTCGTTTAATAATTTTACGTGGAGGGCATAAATCTGATCCTACATTCTTAGAAAAGACTGATAAAGATCCAGTCACTAATAAAGATAAAAGTACCATCATGGGTTTCTATGAAGATGCTAAATATCTTTGGGACAACTGGAAACAGGAGAATGCAGGTGGAAAAGAATCAGCACCCTTCAAAGTAAGAAGGATAATGCTTGTTTATTTAGTTGATAAAAACGGAAAACAGGCACATAGTAAACCTATTGTTCTTTCATTAGGTGGTGGAGCTCAAAAATACTTTGTAGAAAAGTATTCTCAATTCCTTGAACAGCTTGAGAGTTCATATGCAAAAGCTACTGGAGATACAAATGCAGAAGGCTTTGGAGAAAAAATGTGTGCATCTGTCATCTGGACACCTAGTTTTGGTGTAAAGAAATTTGGTGGATACAATGCAAAGGTTTTATTTCCAAATAAATGGGTAGAACCCACACCAAGTACTGTTGCTGATTTCTGGCCTAAGAAAGATGAAGACATAGATAACTATGAAAATATCTACGAATGCTTCCCTGTAGAGTCTTACGGCAAGAATTTCTTTAAGCAGATGCAAGAAGAGGTAGGGATCAATGCATTAGCCCCAGGGGTCGATCTGAGTACAGCTCCAGTGCTTCCAGCTGCTGATGATCTAGGTAAAAGAAGCAGTGATACAGGTGAATTAGTTGGTGGTTTAACCTAAATCTAATTAGAAATCTGATAATGCGGATAGTCTCCTTGAGATTTTATCCGCTTTTTTTATGAGTTTTTGTGCTTCTTCTCTCTGCTCACAAGAACTAGCTTTAGTAATAATTTTTAAAAGTTTAGAACTTTTTATTTCAGTAGACAATTTACCCCTCGAATCGTTGTACTCGTACATTTTTCTCGTCAACAGCTAGACGTTTAACTAACGCTCGAATTATTGCTTGTCTTTGCATTACTAATGTAACTAATTGCTTTGATGCAATTTTTACATGTTCAATATCATCTAAGTTATCTATTTCAGTTTTTACAACAGTTGATGTAAATTCATCCTCTAGTGTTGGAGTGACATCTAGGGGATCAAGAGATAACTCAATTAAGTCGAAAGCTGCCATAAGTATGAGGATATATTTCTTATTCTACTCCAGTTATTGACACAGACCGTACAACACGTACAATTTGACCAAAACATTTAACTATGGCAGACCCTCTAAGTTACAATCAATTACTTGAAAAAGGTAAAGAAGTAGATGAATTACTACAGTCATCTATAGATAATGAAGAGAAAGAAGAACTTGAATATATTTGGAACTGTCTTAAATCCAGAGAAGAATCTAAATTTGATGCAATTATTAGTGTCATCAAAGATTGTGATAAACAAATTTCTACTAGAGAAAAAGAAATTATAGAGTTAAAAAAGAATCAGGAATTTTGGAAAAATAAAAGAAAAACAATTATTAATATCATCAAAACTGCTTACGAAAACAGATTAATAAGCTCTATGCCTACAGGAAATAAGTATCAGGCAACAATAAGATCTGTAAGATCAAAATTAATTGACAACTTTGATAATTGGTCAGCCGAAGAAAAAATTAAATTTGGATTAGTAAAAGAAACTTTTTTAAAAAGAATTTTTAGTGGTGAATTGTTAAATAAATCAGAAGAAAAATTACCTGATAAAGAGCATTTAAGAAGGGCATTAGTTGAAAACCCAACAGCTGCCCCTTCGAAGGCGAAATTAGTCCAGCGAGTGTCATTGACTTACAACCTGAGAAAAAGATTAAAGACTGGTATCTAACCTTGAATTTACATTAACTACCACTAAAATAGTAAAAAAAATCATGACAAAAAAAGAAAAATTTAACAATTTTATCGAGAATGCAGCTCTAAAAACAGAAGCTGTAAATATCGAAAACATGTTAAAAAATCACAAAGAAAATTTAAAAAAAGGTACTATTGAGAACTATCAACTCTTTGATAGATAATTCTAAGTACAGGGCGGATATCCTAGACATACTTACCCAAGTAACATGTCTGGTCAGAAAAAGTCCAAAACATTCGGTGGTACCTCATTACCACTAGAATCTATCGTCCATGAAGGCTACGAAATAAAGAGTTTGAAGCATGGTAATACAGGATTAGTTTTATATAAATACCCAAATAAGATGTACAACTGGGAGGGTTGTTGGACTAGCTGTATAGAAAGTGCTAAAACAGGAGTAGAAAAATTTTTACAGCAATCTAAAAACAAAAAAACTTCTAAATAATGTTAACTATAGAAAGATCACTGATGAGTAATTTGATGGATGATTTAGCCAAAGGTATTTACAAATATCTTTATGAGTCTTCAACTGAATTTGAAGGTAATCATTTTGTTTTAGTTCCTGTAACTGATGTTGTAAAAAAATTCGAAAGGAACCACAGGACTATTCAAAGACGGATTTCTGCACTGAAAGACGAGGGATTACTTGTGCCCATAATAAAGAGAAACACAATTACTCTTTATCAAATACTCAATCAGGAGGAATAATGGCTACCAACGGAAACCCAAGACAAGATCCATATATTGAGCATCTTGATTTTTTACTATCCTCTTTTACCGATAATGGTAAATCATTAAGAGGTTTCACCATAAATCCACAAGAGTTGGCAATTACGATGCTTACAGCCGGTTTATTAGCTAATTCAAAGCTAATGATTAGTCCTGATGATGCCATTAAATCTGCCTTTGATATTCATAAAAGAATTCAAGGTCATGTAGCTAATTATCAAAATATTACCTTTGCATCAAAAATAGAAGACTGTTTTGAAGATAGACCACCTGAAGTAGAGCAAGATTAGGGGGCGATATCCTTTCAACAGCTGACTATTTATTCTTGGATTATCGTTCACAAGGCGACACAAGAGTTACTATAAATGGGTCAAGGCACTATAAGACTCCTTACGGTGCTCTACCATCTGTAACTACTATCCTCTCAGAAACACAAGGCAACAAAGCAGCACTAGAAAGATGGGCAAAGAAAAATCCCGGAGGTCGAGAAGCTGCTGCTGCGAGAGGTACAAAAGTTCACTCCCTAATGGAGGAGTATTTACTAGGAATTGACAAAGATCCTGTAATAGAAGACAAAGAAATAGCAGAATTCTGGAATGGATTACCAGCAAATCTAAGTAAATTAGAAAATGTAATCTGGGCAGAAAATCCAGCAAATGTTGATGATTATGCTTGGACTAAAGGATCTGATGGCATATCTCGTGTATGGCACCCAGGTTTTGTAGAGGGTGAACATTATGGATGGGCAGGTGCTCCTGACATAGTTGCTGAATACAAAGGACAAATTGTACTAGGAGATTTAAAAACCTCTAATAATCCATATTGTTCTAAGTGGCCTGACTCTAGTACTCCTAAAAGTGAGTATGGAAAAAAAAGATCAGGTTTTATGAAATATCAAAAGTGTCAATTACAACTAGCTGCTTATGCGTTAGGTCTTGAACACACAATAAACATAATTCCTGACCTCTGTATGACTTTCGTTGCTACCAGAGAATCTTCTCAAGTTTTTGTGATTCAGAAACATACTATTGAGAAGTATAAACAGAAATGGAAAGATATAGTTACAAAGTATTACGAAGAGGTTCTCCCATCCAAAAAGCAGTCAGAGCTTGAGATGGAAGGAATTGATGGGGATAATACAGAGGCTGCATAGACAGGTATATGTAGCATAAATTAAAGGATATCAACACTAACTGTGGGGTACAAATCCAAAGAAAAAAGAAAATTTCCCTATATGTAGGGGTTTCCTAGTCGAAAATAAGAGTTACTCTCATACTGTTAGACAAAAAATATTTCAAAATGCCAACTGCAACACCAGAACCAAATAATCATTTGAAGCCCGGAGAGATTAATTTTGACTTAATCCCTAAAGATTGGGCATTAACACCACTTCAAGGTAAAAGAGCATACATAGCTGGTTGGACTACACAACCTTACTCAGTAGAAGAAATAAAACGTGAATTTGATCAGGGAAAGGCAACAGGAGTTGGATTAATTACAGGAGTATGGTCAAACAGCGGTGGATTAGTTTGGGTAGATATTGATGGGACAGAAGCTATAAAAGATCTTGAGGAGCTTGCAGGAGCCCCTATATCGGGTGCTTTTCCTCCTACCCTTACAATCTCCTCTGGAAAACCAGATAGGCAGAGAATGCTCTTTAGCGTCCCTGCTTCAAAATTAAAATTATTACCAGATAAAGCAACAATAAAAATAGGAATACCATCATTCGAAATCTTATTTAGATCCAGACAGGGAGCTATTATGGGTAGCCATCCTGATACTGATGGTTATTTTACAACTCCTCATGGTGGATTTGAATATGCAAAGAACCCTCCAGAAATGCCTGAGTGGTTATACGAAGCTATAGCTAAGGCTTATCCCATAAATAAATACAAAAAACCAGTAAGATCTGGAATTGTTACTCAGCAAGTAAATCTTGATTACGAAGAAAATTCAGAATATCAAAAAGAGGAATATGTTAATGAGGCAAAAATTTATCTAGATCATTTAAACCCCAGTAGAGCTGGTGATTATGATGACTGGTTAAAGGTAGGCATGAGTCTTAAGCAGGTTGATGAGACTTTACTAGGGGATTGGATTGATTGGTCAAAGCAAGCAGAAAATTTTCAAGAAGGTGTATGTGAAAAGAAATGGGATACTTTTGAAGTTGTAGAGGGTGGACCTGCTCCAGAAAATCACTGTGGTTTACATCATCTAAGGGCAATGGCTAAAGAAGATGGCTATATAGATGTTGGTGGTTTTGTTGTTGAAACTCCAGATAAATTAATAGAAAAAGCTAAAAAAGCATTTCAGCAAGATAATACAGAACTACCAATACCTTTAGTAAATCAAGTATTAAGTGAGTTAATAGGCGAACCTACTAAAAAAGAAAAGCAAGATATTAGAGAAAAAGTAATTACAAAAGGTAGACCTAAAACCGCACCAGCTTCAGAATTAGCTGAGATGGTTACAGGAATGGTTATTGAATGTGGTTGGAGATATGATCCTAAATATGACACATTTATGTTTTATCAAAGTAAAAAAGGTACTTGGCGTAGAGAAGAATATAGAGATGAATATAAACACTTTGTTCAGGATTTATTTTTAAGGGAAAGTATACCTACTCCCGGTGGTTTTACATCTCATCTTCTGTCTGATGTCACAAATTTGACAAAAGCCTATATTACTCAACCATATTGGAATGATGATCCTGATAAATTAGCATTTAAAAATGGTGTACTCGAAATGAGTTCATCAGAGTTTTTACCACATGATCAAGAAAATTATTTGACTTGGGGTTTAGACTTTGATTATGATCCTAATGCTGATTCTGGTCCTATCATTCAGTGGTTAAGAAAAACCCAATACAATGATGAGGAGAGAGTACAGGTATTAAGAGCATGGTTAAAAGCTTGTTTGGTAGGAAAAGGTCATGAATTACAACGATTCTTGGAGGTTATTGGTCCAGGGGGACGAGGTAAATCAACCTTCGCTAATTTATGTTGTGCTCTTATTGGTAATGGTAATTACGCTTCGACAACGCTAAATCAATTAGAACAAAGTCGTTTTGAAATTGCATCAATAAAAGGTAAAAGACTAACTTTAATTAATGATTCTGAAAGATATGGTGGATCTGCTCAGATATTTAAAGCTTTAACTGGAGGAGATAATCTAAGATTTGAAGAAAAAAATAAAAATGTAGGAGAGCCTTTTGTTTATACAGGCATGGTTATGGTTTGTGCTAATGAACCAATTCAAACTACTGACAATACATCTGGTCTTACTAGAAGAAGATTAACTGTTGAATTTAATCGACCTCTATGGGATAAAAATTCTGAAGCAGTAGAAATGATTAAGCTTGAGAATGGTGAAGTAGCAGGCTTATGGAAGTCTTATTTGCCTGGATTAGTTAACTGGGTTCTTCAGATGGATACAAAACATATGAGAGAATATTTACTTGATACTTATGAAAAAGTTGATCATTTAAAGGCTGTAAGAAATAGTATTCTTTTAACTAGTAATAATTTAGTTGAGTGGTTACAATCAGAAGTTGTTCACTCTCCAGATTCAGTATCAGCTGTAGGTAAAAAAATACCAGCTGCAAAAGACTCAAAAGAAAGATATGTAAATAGTAATTTTCATCTTTACGCATCATATTGCTCATATTGCGAGGACACTGGATCAAAACCTGTTGGTCAAAAAAGATTTATATCTCTTTTATTAGATTGTTGTAAAAACCAATTAGGAATGAAACAAATTATTAGCTTTAGTAAGAAGGGAAGACCATTTATTAAAGGCTTAGTAATTCGAAACTCTGACGAAAAATTTAAAGGTGCAGTTACTATTCTTCCAGAAAGACAGTCATAGTAAGAGTTATAAGAAAACCTAATATCATACATTATTTTTGTTAAGTAATATTAAGTACTGTAACAAAATGTAACAAGTGTAAAATATAAAGAAGATATAAAATCCTAATGACAACAGTTACAGAATCAGGCGGTCGCCAAAACATCTACTCAATCGAGCCTCGTCCACAGGTTGATCCTAATTATCAAGGTTATCCTTTGGAAGCCGAAAAAGCTAACGGAAGATGGGCAATGCTTGGTTTCATAGCTTTATTAGGTGCTTATATAACAACAGGTCAGATTATTCCAGGAATCTTCTAAGGAGACTTGGATGAAAATCAATTCCCAATTTACAATTACTCAAAGGTACAAACTCATGACTCCTGAAGCAGAAAGATTTAACGGCTGGGCAGCAATGCTTGGATTCGTAGCAGCAGTTGGTGCATATGTAACAACTGGTCAGATCATTCCCGGCATTTTCTAAT
>Ga0310343_10000134_pt1 | contig 31792 bp, 30 predicted proteins | sample HC15DNA2025_MG_FD_203519 | JGI IMG/M metagenome (GOLD analysis project Ga0310343, IMG submission 203519) | Marine microbial communities from station ALOHA, North Pacific Subtropical Gyre - HC15-DNA-20-25_MG | ecosystem: Environmental > Aquatic > Marine > Oceanic | place: Pacific Ocean: North...
TAACTATCTATCATTTTGGAAACAATTATTTAATATTTCTGTAACAACATTTCTTTGAATACATATTACATTATTTTCATGAAGATAAAAGCAGAATATATATGGATTGACGGTTTGACTCCAACCGCAAAATTAAGGAGTAAAACAAAAATAATTGAACAAGGTATAGAGCCACCAATTTGGGGCTTTGACGGTTCAAGTACCCAACAAGCTACAGGTGACCAATCTGATTGCGTATTAAAACCAGTTGCTCAGTTTCCAGACCCAATTAGGGGTGGAGACAACATATTAGTAATGTGTGAAGTTATGAATGTAGATATGACTCCACATTCTTCAAATACAAGAGCAGCTTTAGTTGAATCAGCATCAAATTTTAGTGAATTTGAGCCTTGGTTTGGTATGGAACAAGAGTACACATTTTATGAGCAGTCTTATGACTCTCTTAAATATGGACAACCTCTTGGCTTTCCACCATCAGGTTATCCAGCTCCTCAGGGAGGTTACTACTGCGGAGTTGGCGCAGACGAAGTTTATGGACGTGAAATTTCAGAAGCACATGCAACAGCTTGTATCGAAGCAGGCTTAGGAATTTCTGGAACAAATGCTGAAGTTATGCCAGGTCAGTGGGAGTTTCAAATCGGTCCAGTTGGAGCACCAGACATTGGTGATCACATATGGGTTGCAAGATGGTTGCTCTATAGAATTGCAGAAGACTGGAATATTTCTGCAACTTTAAATCCAAAACCTGTAAAAGGTGATTGGAATGGTGCTGGTATGCATACAAACTTCTCAACTAAACAAATGAGAGAAGACGGTGGTTATGATGCTATTATCGCAGGTTGCGAAGCGCTTGGTAAGAATGCAGATTTGCATGTAAAAAATTATGGTGCAAATATCGAAGATAGACTTACAGGTGACCACGAAACTCAAAGTTTTGATACTTTTTCTTACGGAGTTAGTGATAGAGGTGCATCAATAAGAATTCCTTGGCAGGTTGAAGTAGATAAAAAAGGCTATTTAGAAGACAGAAGACCTAATGCAAATGGTGATCCTTATGTGATTGCTATGTTGATGATTGATACAGTTTGTTCAGCAGCTTCTAGCTAGAAGTTGCTGATGCAACAATTTGCTCTACTCTCTCAATAAATAAATCTAAATTACTATTGAAAGACTCTAGTGCAGCCGTTCTTCTTTCACCTGTATCAGGAGCTGTCAATCCTTCTAACAACTCTAAAGTATCTTCATAAATTAGATTTACTAAAATGGTAAGTTCATCGTGTGTAGAAACTAGACTAGCTTGACTAGATGGTGGACCAGGTTCTGAAAAAATACCAGCAAAATTTTCAAAATCGTCAATAAAATCTTGGAATTCTTGTTGAGCTTCTTGGTAGGTGGTAACTTTATCGTCCCATCTTTGATTAGTCTCTAGAACCTTTTTTCCTAATTCAATAGCTTGAATTTTCTCACCTGTTATCTCTTCAAGGTATGAAACTACATCTTCAGGAATTGTTGTGGTTGTGGTTGAAGTGGTTGAAGGTTCTTCAGTAGTTTCAACCGCCGTTTCATCAGTTGAAATATTTTCCTCAATAATTTCTAATTCATTTTGTGTTGCAACTCTGTTTATAAACGTAAAAGTTGTAGCTATCATCCCAATAAGAACTAAAGGAAGAATTAATCTACCTGGTTTAGGATCGCTATTGAAATTTTCCATATCTATATAATATCAAGAGTTCTGTTTTAAATCTTTTATTATATCTTCCCAAGAATAAATTTCATTCTTTGATATTGTTAAAAAATTTGGACCAGTAAAAATACTTTTGACACCATCATGTGATAATAGGTAGTTTATTTCAGGGGAATAAGTTTCTTCTTCATTTAGATAAATAGATATTTCATAGCTGTGTTCAACTATAATTTTTTTAGCGTTTGGATTTGGAGTATCTATAAATTCCATATTTATAAATATTTTAGTAGCAAAAAAGGTTAATATGTCTTTATGAATAATCAAAAATTGACAATTCAACAATCTATTACTTTTGGTAATTTAGGTAAGCACCTCAAAGGCACAATTAGTCTATATATATTTACTCTTGGATCAGCAATTCTTGGTTTTTCAGTTTATCTATTTTTATCAACAATAACTTTACAGGAAAGTAACTACGTATCTTGGACAGGTGAAGCATTATTCTGGGGCTTAATATTTTTTCTTATTTCTATTTTCATTTTATTTTTACCTATTGAATTTTCTAACACTTTTTACTTACTTAATGATTCATTTAATGATTTGGTTATTAATATAATTTCAACAATTCTAACTTCTTTATTTTTTTTAATTTTCTTCCAAATTGTGATACCGAGTCAAATTTCAATTTTTAATGAGATTAGCATTATCGCACGATCAGTCTCTTTTTCTGGATTTATAGTAATTCCAATTAGTTTTTTTATACTAAATAATTTACCTGCAAGAATGAAATTTTTTAAAAATTACAATTTCAGCACAATATTATTTTTGTGGGTTATAAGCTTACAGCTTTTTCTTTAAATTACATCTCACTTACAGGTTCAATACCCAAACAATTAAAAACTTTAGTAATTGTTTGATAGAAATTCTCTACAATGTATAGCCTGTGAAGTTTTAAATCTTCTTTGATGTCCTCAGAAAATATTTTATTATTTGTATAAAATTTATTAAATTCATGACACAGGCTATATGCATACTCTGCCAAATGGTGAGGCTCATTTGTTTCTAGTGCCATTTTAAAGAAATGACTAAATTTTAAAATCTCAATAACAAGTTCTCTTTCATCATTGCCAATAGAACTTAACTGACTCTTAAAACCACTCTGGTCTATTAGCTTTTTTGCTCTTACTTGTGAATATTGAATGAATATTGCTGATTTACCAGATACATTTGTAAATTTATCTATGTCAAAGATATAATTACCAGTTCTTTTTGTTACTAAATCAGAGTAAGTTAAGACACTTTTTGCTAATGTAGAGACGATTGTACTGTCTAAATTATTTACAGATAATTTATTTATTAAATCCTTATATAGTTCAATTAATTTATAATTTTTACCATCACGAGTTTTCATTGGCTTGCCTTTTTTATCATTTACAGTTCCAAATGGAACATGCTCAAACTTTGCTTTAGATAATTTAAAATAATTTACAAGATTGAATAATTGATTAAAGTGGTTTTTTTGTCTTTGATCAACAACATAAATATAATAATCTGGATTAAAATTTTTTTCCCGATATAGTATTGTTCCAATATCTGTAGTTAAATACATATATGATCCATCTGATTTGGTGATTAATGCAGGTGGATCTTGACTATCATTAGCAATAAGCGCCCCATCATCAATTTTCACCAAATTTTTCTTTTTTAAATTGTTAATAAAATCAGGAAGCAATGAAATTACATCACTTTCGCCAAGGTAATAGTCAAAATTGAAATTAAGATCACTCAACAGAGATTTGATATTTTTGGTTGAAACATCGTATATTTTTTTCCATTGGGAAACTCTATGTTCATTTTTAAGATTCATTTCTTTTGAAATATTAAGCGCTTTAGAATAAAACTCTTCATTTTCTTTTGATAGGCTCGAAGCATTTGGGTATATTTCTTCTAAGTCATCAGATGATAGTGTTTCAATATCAATATTTTTATCTTCAATGTATGCAATTATTAGAGCCAATGGCATACCCCAATCTCCAAAGTGAATATCTGTAATGGTTTTGTAACCAGCTATTTTATAAATATTTGTTAAAGACCTGCCAATATTTAGAGTTCTGATATGTCCTACATGCAAAGATTTACCAATATTTGCACCACCATAATCAAAAATTACAGTACCTTTGTCCTCTTCGTTTTTATTAAGAATATTTTTTATGTGATTTTGTAAACTTTTTTCTAAAAACGTTGAGCTAAGTTTTATATTTATAAAACCTGAATCTACAATTTCAAAACTTTCAATAAAGATACTTTCTTTAAATTTTTCTTTTATTGAACTAACTATTTTGTTAAAGTTTTCGTCTTTTTTGATTTTCAATAGGCTATTTATTTGAATATCAGTATTTTCACTAAAATTCGAAAATCTCACATCAACCTCATCATCAATTTGAAATTTGTTAAGCTCTTCTTCTACTAGGCTTGCGATATTTTTTAGCTCATTCATTATTCATATATTTTAAGATTGTATCTTTCTTTAACATTAGCTTAACTAATAAGAATATAATGTTTTTAGTGATTACAGAATATCTACATAAGAATAAAAATCAGATAGCAGCAATTTTTGCAATCGCATTGTCGTATTTTTATCGAGTAAATCAATTTATTTTTCCACAAAACTACCAACAAGACGATGTGTCCGAATTAAGAGTTATTTTCTTTGAAAACTTTTCTTGTGCTTTAGACCGGGGAGACAATCACCCCTTGTTTACAATATTAATTTGGTTTTTATCAAAATTTTTTGAATACCCGGAGTACATCCTGTCATCGTTAATAATTGTTTTGACTATTTCATCAATGTATATTTTGTTCAACATATTAGATAATCAATTTTCATTCGGAATTGCAATTATTTTTTTAGGAGTTTTGTTTTTTTCCCAACCGATAATGACATACTCTTTATCTCTTAAACAATATGCTATAGAGTTCTATGCATCTGTTTATTCATTTAGATTTCTTCAAAAGTATTTAAGCCCAAATGAACACAATAACCCAATATCAAGGTATTGTTTTGTATCTGTAATTTTAATTTTATTTTCTTTTGTAAATGCAATCCCTTTTTTCTTGACAATATTTTTCATATTTTTAAATGAAAAGAGAATTAATTTTAATTTAATTATCTTTCCTTTTTTAGCAATACTTCCTTTTTCAAGCTACATTATTGCAAAACTCCAAAGAGTTTCAGGAAATGGATATTGGGATAATTTTTTCATAACTAATGAATTAACCTCATTTCAAGACTTCTATGAAAATCTTTATTTTCTACAGAGTTTATTTCTAAAAAGTTTATTCGTTGAGAACCTTGTGCCATTAATTTTTATAATTTATCTCCTAGCAGTAATAATGTCATTTTTTCAAAAAGATAAATTAACAAATTATTCTCTTTTGGGAGTTGCTTCAATTACTTTACTGTCGATTATTGGGTTTTATCCTCTTGGCGGAGGCAGAACAGATATATTATTCATTCCATATTTATTATTTTTAATAAGTAGTTTTTCCAACTTCTTATATTTAAAATTTATAAATAAAAAAGGCCAATATTTATGGGTAGTTATATTTGTTCTATACACACTTAATGGAATTGTAAATACAGAAGTATTCTATAAAGATGAAAACGTAGAACCAATAATTGAGAATATAAGAGAAAAATATAACAACGATGATGCATTAATAATCGTTACAGAAGATCAATACCCTTCAATTATTTATTACTCAATAGATATAGTTGACTCTATTTCTTATAAAGTAGGAGATTGTACAAAGACTGTTCCGAATATTAAAAACATGTTGCAATTTAAAAACAATTCATATTTTAACAATTTAGAAGAAAGGAAGGATAATCCTTCTGATGTAATACAGGAAAAAAATCAAATTATATTAATTGGGATTGAGCTTCCTGGAACAAATGGAAAATACAGGGTTGTAAATGATTTGATTTTAAAAAGTGGGTTTATTATTGATTCTCAAACAAAATACGAAAATGGGTTGATAAGTATAAAATTTATAAGAGATGAATAATTCAGTTTTAATTATTTGCACATCATTAAATATGGGTGGCTCAGAAAAGCAAGCAGTTTGGCTTGCAAATAAACTTATTGAAGAAAATAAAAAAGTCTACTTTGTTTCTTTAAAAGATGCAGGAATTTTATCTACAGAGTTAAGCCCTAAAATATCTGTCAATAATTTTAAATTAAGAAATGCAAAAAACCCATTAACAAAATTTTTATATTTCTGCTTTGGGGTCATAAAACTTGCAAAGCTTACCAAAAGCAAAAAAATTACCACAACTATTACATTTTTATTCCACTCCAATGTTGTAGGAAAGCTACTAAAAATAATAAGTAGAGAAAAAATTTTACACATAGCAACATTTAGATCAGACAGGCTTAGTAAAAGGGATTCAAAAATTAGTAGATTTAGGACTCTCATTTTTAAAAACTTTGTATTAGATAAAGATATTTTTGTTGTATTTAATTCGATGTCTGGCTTGAATAATATGAATTTAAAAAATGTCAATACAAGGGTTATTTTCAACACTCCTCTTAACAATGTTCAATTGAGTAAGGATACAAAAGAACAAAATACAAAATTAGTATTTATAGGTCGTTTTGATGAATTAAAAAATGTTGAAAATATTACGTTGTCCATGAAATATTTGCTAAACGAAGATGTCGTATTAGATATTTACGGTAAAGGTCCAGATCTAACTTCTATAGAGCAAGCTATTAGTGAAAATAATCTTCAAAACAAAGTAAAACTTAAAGGAATTGATAAAGATATTGCTAACAAATTAAGTAATTACGATGCGTTAATTATCGCTTCAACTCATGATGCTTTTCCGAATGTATTAATAGAAGCAATGAATGCGGGAGTTGTCCCTATCTCTACAAAAGTAGGAGATTGTGAGTGGCTATTAAGTGAAAATAGAGGGATATTCATCAATGGATTTGATCCAGAATCTATATCTTTATCTATAAAAAAGTTTTATGAAATGGATTTAAACAAAAAGAATGAAATTATTAAAAATGGAAGAAATTTAATTAATCAAAATTTGAGTGAAGAAAAAATTCTTAAAGATTGGTTAGAAATACTTTTTTAATTTATATTTTTTCTATGACTTATCAAATTAAAAAATACAAACAAATCGTTCCTACAATACTAAATTTAGAATTATGCTTTTAACTTCATATTCTTTTCTTTTCTTTTTTTTGCCGATAAGTTTTTTTGGTTATTTTTTATTCTTTGAAAAAAACTTAAAAAGCAAGATTATATATATAGGTATAATCAGTGCATATTTTTATTTTTTAGATAACGGGCTTTTGTTACTTATTTTAATTTTTTTGGCATTTATAACTAAAATTCAAATAGAAAAAAAGATATTTAGTAATTTTTTTTATGTGTCACTAAGTCTAACTCCACTAATTATTTTCAAATATTCATATATACTCTTCTCACTTCTTAGTTTTGAAACGCCTATTTTTATTAAAAATAATTTTCCAATTGGACTATCATTTTTTACTTTTCAAGCAATTGCATATTATTTTGACAAAAATAGATTACAAAAAAATGAATCGACTTTTGAAATTTTTACTTTCCTAGCATTTTTTCCTCAACTTTTAGCTGGACCAATAGTTGATATATCAACATTTAGAAATGGAATCAAAAACATAGCAACCAAAGAAGATATCCAAAATGGAATCAGAAGACTTTCTATGGGGCTACTTAAAAAATTTCTACTTGCAGATACTTTAGCTGAGGTTACATCTATATATATAAATTCAACAAATATTGAAAATATTTCATTCTTTTCTTCCTTTTTATTAATTTTTTCATACACATTTCAAATTTACTTTGATTTCTCTGGATATTGTGACATAGCAATTGGACTGGGATATCTTTATGGTTTCAAGCTACCAGAAAATTTTAATAGACCCTATTTATCAAAATCTTTTAAAGAGTTTTGGCAACGATGGCACATTACTTTGTCAAAATTTTTTAAAGATCATGTATACATACCTTTAGGGGGGAATAGAGTTTCAAAATTAAAGATATACAGAAATTTATGGATTACATTTTTTTGCACAGCCCTATGGCATGGTTCCTCTTTGACGTTTTTATTTTGGGGATTTTTACACGGATTATTTATGACAATTGAGAAAATATTTAATTTTAATAAATTATTATCAAATAGATTTATTACATTAATTCTGATTGGTTTAACTTGGGTACCATTCTTTGCTAAGAATCTGAGTGATGTATTTTATATATACTCTGGTCTTTTTAATTTTGATTTTCAGAATGATTATTTAGTCCCCTTAATTTCTCAGAATATAGACTTTAGATATATTGTTGTTTCTGTAATATGTATTTTTTCTTTAAGACTTAATATTTTTAGAATTAAAAACTCCCAAATAGTATCAGCTCTTCTATTGTTAACTGCTATTGTTACAGTTTTGTCCTCTAGTGTTGATCCATTTATATACTTTAAATTCTAATGAGAAACCTCACTAGAACATTTGTATGTTTAATTCTTTTAGGAGTCTTTATATCTGGTATATTTTTTGTTTCTGAAGATCCGTACAGTATAAATAAAAAACAAACAACTTTTGGAGAAACGAGAAGTGTAGCACAATTAATTTTCTCAACTAATCGTTTAGAACTCAAAGAAAAAATTGAAATTACTATTTTAAATTCAGAAATCAGAAATTCTACTTTAAAAACTCTTGCAAATATTACATGGATATTTCAAGAGAATTCTAATTTTTTAGATTATCAATTTTTTAATACAGAAATTTTTTATGGTAAAAAAGGAGAAGTGTTTCCAAAATACACAACTTGCAGTTTTTATAATTTTAAAAATATTGAGATAAATGAAATAGATGGAACAAAAATAATATTCTTATTAATGCCTTTAAAACAGGAAATAGAAAGCCATAGGCTACACAGATTACATACAGACACAGCAGTGTGTGATAACTCTAAAAACTTTGATGTATTTAAAAACAAATTTCAGGATGATAGTATAAAAATTCTCGATATTTATAAAACTTTTAATTCTAATGACAAAAGATTCTATGAATCAGGAGATACACATTGGAACGATTTAGGAGTAAAAATAGTTTTTTCAGAAATAATCAAAATTTCTCATAATGTAAAAAATCTTCAATTACAAGAATCAGGAGTTATAAAAGAAAATAACTTAATACTCAAACGGTTAGGCCTTATAGATAAAACAGTTTTTCAAAACCAATACAAAATTAATTTTGAAGGTAATGAAAATAAAAAACTATTAATTATTCATGATTCTTTTTTTGAAAAATTTTATGTATCTGAAGAGTTTTTAAATGAATACTTTGATTCAGAATTTTTAAATTGGTCAGAGTTTCAGAATATGTCAAAAAGTGATGCAAACAATTTACTGAAAGAATACGAGATTGTAATCATTGAATCATCTATCGATACTTTTTTTGAGGAAAGGGTTTTAGTTTTTAGTAAATAGTCAATGGATATTTTTATTGCAACCACATCATCAATAATAGATATGCTAAATATAAATATTTTTATTAACTATCTTCTGACTTTAATTTAAATTATCATTTCATCAATGCAGTTATTTATACAAAATCAATTAGCTTTTAAGCTATGAAAACAAACTAATGAAAAGGTTGCTTATTTTTTTGCCAACGATCGGTTATGGCGGCGCGGAAATGTCGCTTACAAGAATTGCTGGATACCTATCGGAACATAACAAAATTAACATTGATTTAGTAGTTGCCAAAAAGTTAGATAAAAGTGATGAAATCAAAATTTCTAATGAAATAAACATTACATACTTAAATTCAAAAAAAACAATATTTTCTTTATTTAAACTTCTCAAAATTATTCGTAACGTTAAGCCCGACGTAATTTTATCATCTTTGCCTACACCTAATTTAATGGTCATTGTTTTAAAACAACTGAAGTTAATAAATTCTAAAGTAGTACTTAGAGAAGCAAACTCGAATTATTTAAACTGGCAAAATGGTCTACTCAATAAAATTAAAGGTCAGATCGCTATTTTTGCTTTTAATAAATCAGATACGAATATTTTTATATCTCAAGAATTGCAAACTAATTTAGAAGAGTTAATTTCTAATAAAAGAAATATAACAATTTACAATCCTGTTTTAGTAGATAATTTTTTTGAAAAAAGCTTAGAAGAAGTTGTAGATTTTAAAAAACCTAATTCTGAATTATGGGTTACAACATCTAGGTTAGAACACCAAAAGGGTTTAGATTTACTTTTTGAGGCTGCATATAAATTTTTGGGAAAAAGAAAATTTTCTATATTAGTTGTAGGTGATGGTAGTCAAGAATTACATTATAAAAATATGTATTCGGATTTACCAATCACTTTTATTGGAAACACCCAGAATCCAATAAAGTACTTAAATCTTGCTGATATATTCTTCTTTCCTTCAAGAAGAGAGGGCTTAGGAAATTCATTAATTGAAGCTCAAATTTTAGGTAAAAATATTATATCTTCTGATTGCCCTTCGGGACCTAAAGAGATTGTTGATGTTTTTAATAATGGAATGTTATTTGAGTCTGAAAATATAGATAAATTAATTGAAGCTATTAACAATATTGAATTATCCGATAACAAAAATGTGAATAAAGAAATTATCAATCAATTTTCTACAGAAAAAATTTCATCTGAATATTATAGTTTGATAAATAAACTTATCTAAATAATAAAAAATATTCATTTTCAATAATAAGTAATTATAATGGCGAAATAATGGATTCAATTGACAAATATTTAGAAGAATCAGCCCAAGTTGCACATGACCAAAAACAATTAAAATCTGTATTTATGATAATTGCTAATGAGGTTTTAAAATCTGTACAAGAAGGTGGCACAGTATTTTTTTGTGGCAACGGCGGCTCTGCAGCTGATTCACAACATTTAGCAGCAGAATTAATTGGAAGATTTAAAAAAAATAGAGAACCAATAAGTTCAATTGCCTTAACAACAGACACAAGCATTATTACCTCAACAGCAAATGATTTAAGTTACAGCGAAATATTTTCAAGACAATTATTAGGAATCGGTAAAGATAAAGATATACTAATTGCCATTTCTACAAGTGGTGAAAGCAAATCTGTATTAAAAGCTGTTGAAACAGCTAATAGTATTGGCATGTTAACAGTAGGTTTTACAGGAAAAGAAACGAATTCACTTTCTAATATCACAAAATATTCATTACACATTCCATCAAGTGAAACAGGCATTATTCAGCAGGGTCACATCACTTTTGGCCAAATGTTGTGTTTGTATTTAGAAGAAAATATTTTTAATTAAGAATTTTTCTAATTAATCATGGTTTTTAAATTAAAGGAATTAGAAGGAAATTCTCCGGGGATTATAATTTTTTCTCACAAAGAATTTGTTAAGTATTCAAAATACAGAACTTTTAATAAAATTTTAAAAGCTTATCAAAAGAATTATTTTTTCGGTGTACATTGGGGAGCTTCATATGAAAACACTTCAAAATTTAATTTCGAAAATATCGACTTCAACTTTTGCTATAAAGAACAGCTGCCAGATTTAGATTTGAATAAAAACACAATACTGCCTTTTACAACTCGTTCATTTATTCCTAGTGACATATTTAATGAAGACAAAAAAATTAAGAAAAAATATGACGTTATAACAGTTACTAGAAAAGTAAACGTAAAATTTAATTTAGATTTATTTAATATTTGTAGAGAATTAATAAAACAAAATCCAAAAATCAAAGTTTTAATACTTGTAGCAAACCCAAATTATGTAAAATCAAACTTCGATCATTTATTCGATGACAATTTCAATAATATTTTGGGAAATTTTAATAATATCGAATTGGTTAATTTCAGAGAGATACCAGAGCAAACTATTGTTGCCAAAAATTTACAACATTCCAAAATGTTTTTATTTACATCAAGAAAAGAAGGTGTTGCTAAAGTGACTGCAGAGGCTGCGTTATGCAATTTACCAGTTCTTATTAATAAATCTTTTTTTGGAGGAGCTAGAGTAGGTATTAATCCCAAATATTTACTAGAGTATGATTCAATTAGTACTGCAGCAAAACATATTAATGGTTATATAAACTCAAGTGTAAATCCAGATAAAGTTTTTATGAGCAATTTAGTTGATAAGAAAAATTTACATCAATTGAACAAAGCGCTCGAAAACTTTTACAAAATTAAAAATAAACCATTTAAAGGTAGATTAGATACTTTAGATTTAAAAAATAGAATGAATAGTTTTCTTAAGGAATTGTCAAATGAATATTCAGTTGCGAATAATGATTTAAAGAATCTTCAAGCATTAAAAAAATACTTCTCTGACTTTTGTGTTGGACAAGTGGAAATGTCTAATACAAGTATTTTGTTTGATAGGATTCAAAAATATAGATTAAATATAAATCTAAAACATTTAATTCTTACTTTTAGCCCTATTTGGTTTATTAAAATAGTCAGAAAAAGAAACGCACAAAAAAATATGTTACCTTATGAATGATTCAAAATATAGCAAAATAACTTTTAACTATCTTGTATCAAATTTTGCTCCAAGAATTGCAAGCCTTCTATTGCTTCCTATTTTTTTAAGATTGATGGAAATAAATATATGGGGTGAAATATCATTATTGTTAGCTTTTCAAATTGTTTTTGTCAATATATTCTCTTGGGGACTAGATTCACTCGGCCACAGGGTCTTTCAAGATCTTGACACTGCTAAAAAAAATGAGTTTATAAGTAAAACCACAAAAAAATTTTTTATTTACAATATAATTTTTCTTTTAATTTTAGAGTTTTTGATAAATACGAATTTAACTAATTTTTTTAATATTGATTATGGAATTCCATTTCGATTAACTGTTATTACAGCAATACTACTTTCTTTTACTAGACTGCTCACTAATCTTTATAAATCAATAAACGAATCTGCAGTAGTTAGAAATTCAATTTATATTGAGTCAATTCTTGTACCAGTTTTTCAACTATTTCTTGTTTCTATAATTATCTATTTTTATGGTTTTGATGATCGTATGATTGTGAGTTCTTATTTTATTGGCCAGTTTCTAGGAACATTTCTAAAGACCTATTACTTAAAATCTCGTTCAAACAAGCTATTTAGTCAAAGCAATGAGGTAACCCTAAATTTATCAAAAGAACTACAAAACAATTATTCAAACTTAAGTTACATTTATGCTTTATTCTCGATGCTTCTTGGGTGGCAGGATAGGTTTTTCCTTACTAAATATTATTCACTTGAAGAGGTTGCAGAATATTCAACTGTCTACAGACTTGCTGACTTACATGGAGTTTTTGTTAGTGCTTTTGTTGCAGCATTTGCACCAATTTTATGGTCTGTAAGCAATAAAAATAAAAAAAAGAGTATGGAACTATTTAAACATATAATTTCAGTGTCTAGCTTACTTGGCTGTTTAGGCGTCTGTATATCAGTAATAATTGGACCAATACTTTTACCGCCTAAGTATCAAGCTGCTTTAGTAATAATTCCATATCTAGCAATTGGTTTAATTTTTGGTAGTTTCGCATCATTGTATGGACTTATATTAGAAAAGAATTACAGACTTAATATAAGGCTTTACTCAATGATCTTAGGTGCAACTGTAAATTTTTTACTTATCTACTTTACTATCGGTGAGTATGGAATAATTGGATTATCAATCTCAACGATGATAGGGTACTTTGTTGTTTTTCTTGTTAATTATTTTTACGCTGACAAAATATTTAAACCTCTTTTACTCAATAAAGAACTCTTGATTTCGATAATTATTATCGCAGCGTTTATAGTTTTTTACAGAGATGTGTGGTTTTTAAACTTATTTTTTCTAATTCTTTCAGTGTTATTATTAAGTATGATGATATTCTTGTTTAAAAAAATAATAAAAATTCAAAATACAGATTTTTTTAATCCAGGTAATTTAGATGATTAAGGCAACAGCTTATTTTCTTAATTCAATCAAAAATGAAATACTAGATTCTATTTATTGGGCTAAGCTACCCAAAAATGAGTTTACTAAAAATGGATTTGTTATTGTTGAAAATTTTTTAGATCCTGAATTATGTGATGAATTAGTTCAAGTTGGTATTCAAAACACGAAAGACAAATCACAAATGTTATCTGAAAATGTTTGGATTAATGTTAGAGCTGAAGCAGCCGATGGAAAAGATAGTAAGGTAAAAAACATTTTTAATTTTAATTTATTAAATTCTAAATTAGACCAAATTATTAATTCTGATGTATTAACCAAGGAGTTAGAAAATTATTTGGGCGACAAAGTAATTCTTAAGACATGCTCTTTACAAATCGATGAACCAGATACTAGGACTAAAAGAAGTTGGCATGTTGATAGAAACCCACCTCCTACATTCAAAGCATTTATTTATTTAACTGATGTTGATTCTGAATTAGAGGGTCCATATTGTGCTATTCCTCAATCTCATAGATGGAGAATAAAAAGACTATTGAATATATTCACAAATTTAATAACCAAGTCAAAAAGATCTGACATGCATCGATTTATTGGAGAAAGAGACGACTACTTTTTGGCAAAAAAAGGTACATTAATTTTTTCTACCCAAACCTTATTTCATAGAGGTAGTCCTAAACACGAAAGAAAAATAAGATTTATGTTAATCAACTATTTTAAAGCTACAAGATATGATGACGGTAAAGAATTTGAATTAGGCAAACCAGAAGAATGGATGATGAATTAACTTGTTATGTTAGAAAATAAAGCAGCAATTTTAACTGGTGGAAGCGGATTTTTAGGAAGATATTTTATTCATGGACTATCAAAAAATCATAATACTATTTTTATTTTAGATACAGCTGAGTTGAGTGATGAAATCAAAGTTGAATTTAGTAACTTAGATTTAAAATTTTATTGTGTAAATATTTCAATTGAAAACGAAGTACAAAATTTTTTTGAATCTATAGATCAAAATATTAACGTTACAACCTTATTAAATGCTGCGGCAAAAAATCCATCTTTATCTTCAGAAGGAATGGTGGGAAGTTCAAATTTTGAAGATTTTGATTTGAAAAACTTTAACTCATCAGTAGGTGAAACTTTACTAGGGACAGCTTTAATGTGTAGAGAATTCGTTAAATTCACAAATGATAAAAATAATGAAGAGAAATTAATTTTAAATATTGGGTCAGACTTATCTGTTATAGCTCCAGACAATAGAATTTATGGTACAGATAAAAATGGAAACAAGATTTACAAACCAATTGAATACTCAGTGACAAAACATGGAATTATTGGATTGACTAAGTATTTAGCTGTCTATCTTGCAGAAAAAAACTACAGGGTCAATTCACTTTCACCTACAGGTGTATTTAACAATCAAGATAAAGAATTTGTAAAAAAATTCTCTAAAACTGTTCCATTAGGAAGGATGATTGAACCAGAAGAATTGATACCACACGTAGCTTACTTAACCAGTTCGGATTCAAAATTTTTAACAGGTCAGAATATTTTGGTTGATGGTGGAAGATCAATTTGGTGAAATAAGATTTTGACCGCCATCAAGGATAATTTCTGTATTAACAACATTTTGATTATGAACTAGAAACTCTATTGTTTTAAAAACATCTTCAGGATAAATCCACTCATCAAACGGCATTGTTTTTCCAACAAAATTTATTTCGTCTTCTTTTGATTCAAACTTTTTATTCCAAACTGAATTTTCATGCATTATATTTCCTGGAAGTATAGAATTTACTCTAATTTTTTTAGCGATAAGCTCATTAGATATTTTTCTACAATAATTTAACAATTCTTTTTTTGCATACTTATACTCTTCAGAACATTTAAAATTTTCAAGAGCACAAATAGAATTTATGAAAGTTAAACCCTTAAGATTGTCAGTCCAAAAAGGATTAACTTTTATTTCTTCAACGAAATGTTTTGAGGTGTAGAAATTGTGATTCATAAGTTCTTCTCTTCTATCTTCAAGTGTTTCTTTATCAGAACTGCCTTTTCCGGCATTGAATATAATATATTGTGGAATGGTTGTAATGCTTATATCTTTAATGAGTTTTAAAACTTGATTTTTATCACTTAAGTCACAGATGAAATCTGTTTGTGCACTATCAGTTCTTGAAACACCAACTACTTCATACTTATTTTTCTTAAATAGCTCATATAATACTTTTCCTAAGCCTTTAGAGCTTCCGAGGAGCAAAATATTAATGTTTTTTTCCAACTGCATCCTCCACAAACTTTTTATACTTACTTATCAACTTAACATCATTTACTCCATTTATTCTTGCCGCCTGAAGAATAAGGTTTTTTTTGTATCCTCTTATTTTTATTTCATTTAAAACGTCTAAGATTTTTGCATCTCCTTCACCGAGAGGAACCGTACTACCTTTGTATAACCGATCTTTTATATGAATATTCTCTATTAAGTTAAAGTATTGATTAAATTCATCCTTGTAACTAAAACCTTCATAAGCACTATTTCCAATATCATAATTTATCTTGAATATGTTAGCGTCTAAAGATTCAAACAAAATTTTTATTATCTCAGGTTTTAGATCAGTTTCTAGACAAATTTTTATCTTTGGTGGTACTAAATGTTTAATCTTATTTAAAAGTACTACTTGTTCTTTTATTTTTAAATCTTTAATGCTTTTACTTTCTAGTAAAGGCAAAATATACAAAGGAATTTCTAATTCAATCATTTTCTTGAAGACATTCTCTATGTGAATTAATATTTTGTTTGAAATAATTTCAGGATTATCAATTTGTAAGAAAAAATCATCTGATAAACTTCCTATTTCAATATGATTCTTTCTTAAAGAATTCTTAACATATTCAGTATTGAAAAAAATAGGATTCGAATCAATACTGTTTTTGTCTATCACCCATTCAATAAGATTCAGATTTATATTATTTGCAAGTTCTAGTTCATATTCCCAATCATTTACTGGGAATTCTTGAATTTTAGATTTCACAGGCTTAACAAGCCTTCCTTGCATAAATCCTATTTTCATAATTCTTTGAAAAACAAAATATCTGAGATTGCTTTATCATCAACAAAAATATCAGCTTCTGGTTTTCCAAATAGTAATTTGTGGTACTTTACACCCCATGTATGTAATTGTTGTTCTGTTAATTCTTTCCAATCAATATTTGTTGTACTTCCTCTTGCTGTAAACAAAATTATTTCATTTTCTTTTTCGTAAAGATCATTAATTAAATTAATCCTGTTTTCAATTGGTGTAGCACTTTCATAATCACCATTAGTGTTAGTGCAAATTGTCCCGTCTATATCAAAACAGTATTTCACAGCCAATATCTTAATTTTTTTGCAATTTCTTTTTCTTGCTCTGTAATGGTTTTTACACCGTCACCCATTACGATTGGAACTTTTCTGACCATACTTACTAAATTCTTTAAACCAATGCTTTCCAATGAAGCTGCTTGATCAGACCCATAAGATGACCTATCTATTGTAATATGTCTTTCAATGGCTTTTGCTCCTAAACATGCAGCCATAAGCGATGGAGATACAGAAGGCTCGTGACCGGAATATCCTATTGGTAAATCATATCTTTCTCTTAAAGTTTCAATACACTTGAGGTTTAAATTTTCTTCTGGTGATGGATATTCTGAATTAGTATGCATTAATGTAATTTTGCAGTTATTTGATTTAAAAATTTCAACAACATTATCTATTTCTTCAAGAGTTGTCATTCCAGTTGATACAAAAGTTGGCTTTCCTTCTTTGGCTACATGCTCAACAAATTCTAGGTTAGTTGCCATTGCCGAAGCAATTTTATTAACAGGTAGCTCAAATTGCTTTAAAAAATCTTGACTTGGAATATCCCATGCTGACGCAAACCAAATAATATCCAATTCTTTTGCATACAAATCTATTTCTTTATACTGATTTTCATTAAATTCTAGACCCTCTTTTTGTTCTCTTTGGGTTGTTCCCCAAGGAGAATCTCTATTTTCTTTTAAAAAATCTTCTGTATATACAATATCGATAGTTCTTTTTTGAAACTTTACTGCGTCACACCCAGCTTCTTTTGCAAGTTTCATAAGATTTTTTGCAAGATCCAAATCTCCATTATGGTTAATTCCGATTTCTGCAATGATAAATATGCTTTCTCCTATATCAGCGTTTTTATCGAATCCGGTGACCATTTTTTACCTATTTCCTTTTTTTTACTTCAGTTAATTATATGCTCAATAATATTTTTGACACTTAAATCGGAATCTATATTTATAAATTTGTTAGCTAAATTAAGTTGAGTTGAATAAACCTCTTTTTGTAATGAGTCATCTTTATTTAATTGTTTAATTTTTGAAATTAGTTCAGGCACATTTTCTGATGCACTTATTTTGGGCATGTACTCATTTTCATATTTATCAAAAGGCCATAGAGTTATATAAACCTTACCTAAGAGAGAAGCTTCATGTATTGATGTTGAAGGGCCAGAAATTATACAATCATTTTGGAGGATGTCAGTTTCAATATTTGTATTATATAAAATATTAACATTCTTCTTTTGTTCAAATTTTTTGTAATTATTACTATCGTCTCTTGGATGCACTTTTATATTTAAAACAAAACTATCAATCAATGACGAATTTACTAGGTCTTCGATTATTGCTTTTTGCCATTTTTCTTCCCAACTCATTTCGTGATATTTTGAAGCAGATGTTAAAAACAATAAGTGCTTAATTTGTTTTGGATTAAAAGGTTTTAAATTTTTGTGAATTGATACAATTTTTGAATATCTTGGCACCCCTAAATTGAATATTTTGTTCTTTTCACTTGTAAAATTATCTAAATTATCTTTTGTAATTTCTCCAGTTGTAAAATATTCAGTAACATTATTTAAAAAATTATTTTTTGGCTGTAAGCTTTTTTGGGATTTAAGAAATAAATAAATTTTAACACCAGCTTCTATAAAAAATGTTTTTTTATTATTTTTAACAAAACTTTTTGCAATTAATCCTTCATAGAATCCTCCAGGTGAAAATATAAATTTATCAAATTGATTTGCATAATTCCTAATATTTACAATTTTTGTGAAAGTAAAAACTGCTTTATTTATCTTTGTTAAATTTCTAATATTTTTATATATGGAATTTTCTGATTTTACAAAAATGTTATTTAAGTTTTGAAAACTTGTTTTTGGCTGTCCATAAAGTTCACGTAAATCTAATAAACTAACTTCGTTTAATTCATTTTCACAAAGCTTTTGAGCAATTGGAAGTATGTTCTCCAACCCTTGTTGATTATGGAAGCTCATCAAATACTTCATTTTTTTAATACTAATAAGTGTATAGTAAATAATATCTAATGAATAATATAAACTCTGTCGCGATAATTTTGGCTAGAGGCGGTAGTAAAGGGATTAAAAATAAAAATCTTCAAGCAATTAACAATAAATCTCTATTGGAAATTACTGTAAACCAATTAAGAAAAAAACTTAAAATTGATATATTTGTATCCTCAGACTCTAAAGAAGTACTTGAAAAAGCTTCAATACTGGGTTGCTCTTTAATAGATAGGCCACTAGAACTTGCTGGTGATGAAAGCACATCGGAGGAAGCTCTTTTACACTCTATAGAATATATTGAGGACAATTATAAAGCTGACTTTAAAAGCATCATCTTTCCTCAACTTACATCGCCATTAAGAAAATTTTCTGATTTTAGTAATGCATTAGATAAGTTTCATAATGAAGGCTTAGATTCTTTATTTTCTTCAAACGACGCTTTAGATTACTTAATATGGGGATTAAACAATCAAGGCATACTTGAAGAAGTTAACTTTCAAAATAACAAGCGAACTCTCAGGCAATCAAAAAATTTACAAATTATCGAGAATGGATCATTTTATATATTCGATAAGGAATTATTTAAGAAAAATAAAGTTAGATTGTTTGGAAAGATTAATCATTACAAAATGGAATCTTGGCAAGTATTTGAAATTGATAGTCATGAAGACTTAGAGTTATGCAAGGATTTATCTAAAATTAAATTAGTGGATGGAATATACAATGAGTAATAGAAAAGTATGGATTAATGGTAAATTAGTACCGGAATCTGAAGCAGTGGTTCCTATATATGATTCAGCTTTAATGTTTGGTGATATGGTCTTTGAAATGACAAGATCTTTCAATAAAAACCATTTTTTACTTAATAACCATATTGAGAGATTAATAGAATCAGCTGAGTTTGTTGAAATCAATATTCCATACTCAGAAAATGAAATATATGAAGCTGTGGATATGGTAACAAATTATCATAATGAAGTATTCGATTCAGACGATGAACACAGATTGATGATTAATTTGTCAAGAGGGTTGCTTGGCATTTACGAAGATAATGTTGATTTTGCATTAAAAGGACCTGTCTTAACAATTGCAGACTTCCCATTGAAATGGACTGTTTCCGGAATGTCTGAATATTTCAATAAGGGCATTCATGCTGTAATTTCAAATCAAAAAATGATTCCAGATGACTTACTTAATGCTGCTGTGAAAAATAGAAGCAGACTACATTATATGATGGCAAATATTGATGTTTCTAAAATGAATTTAGAGAGAGCTTGGGCTTTGTTAGAAGATCCTGAGGGTAATATTTGTGAAGGTACGGGTTCGAATGTTTTTTTTGTAAAAGATCAAGAACTTTTTACACCAAAACCAAAAAATATGCTTAGAGGAATTTCGAGGCAGTATTTAATTGAGCTTGCCAAAGACAATGGGATTAAAGTTTTTGAAGAAGATATTACTAAAGAAGACATCCCAAATTTTACAGAGGCTTTTTTTACCGCAACCCCTTTTTGTATGATTCCCTGTTATAAAATTAATGACCATGAACTTGAATTTCGTAAGAAAGACAGTATTTACAATTATCTTCTAGATAAATGGTCTTCATCTGTAGGTATAGAAATTGAGTCACAAATACTAAGCTGGAATGCAGGGAAAAGCTACCTGGGTAAGAATTCAACTCCATATAGTTTTAAAAATTAATTTTTAATTTTTAATTTAGACAAATTATCTATGAACAACAAAACCAACATCGGCTCAATCAAGACTCTTGTTCTTGAATTACCAAAAGGTAAAGTAGATGTTATTAGAATGTAAAATAATGTAATTAATAAAACTTGAAATACCATTTGTGCTCTGTTTTTGTATAAAAAAGTTTTTAAAACTGACAGGTTCATCAAAATTGCATAAATTAATGAAAATCCTTTAATTATTATTAGAGAAAAATTATTAAAATCAAAATTATTCCAATTAGAACTTCTTATTCCAAACATGTTCCAAATACTGCTTCTGATCATAGAAATTGCTTTACAATGTATATTTTTGAAAAGGTTGCTGTTTGTATCTGTCTTCAAACTATCAATTAAGATTTTTGATTCAGATGTTTTTGACAAGCCTTGAGTCTCTAGCCAGTTTTCAAAGGCATAACCTGGTTCTGAAACATTTAAATCATTGAAATCATAGTTATTACATATTGACTTACTAGCATCATTAAACCATTGAAGATGAAAATAGCTACTAGTAGAATAAAATCCAGATTCATATTGTATTAAATTGTTAACATAAATCCCACTAATAATAATTACTGGCAATAATATCAACTTTAATATTTGCTTTGTAAAATTTTTATTTTCAAAAATTAGTAATAAAACATACATTAGAACTAAATAAATTCCAAGTGGTTTAAATATTGACAATAAAGCTATAAATATTCCAGAAAAAAAATATTTTTTATTTTTAAAGTAATAATAAGAAGCAATCAAAAGCATTGTACTCAGGCTTTCTGTCATTATTTGAGTTGAACTCATCAATATATTTGTATTTGTTAGAAAAACAATGCATCCAATATACGTAAAATTACTTTCAAAATACATGGAAAGTAATTTGTAAAGTAAGAACAAGGTAACTAAATCTGCAACAAAATTTATATAAACAGCATATTTTATATCTAAAAAGTTTGAAAAAATGTTTAAAACAATTGGGTAACCGGGAAGTCTGAAAGTACTTAACCAGTAATCAACAAGGTTGTCGTTGAAGAAAAAATAATTAATATCCTCTGAAAGCTCAATGTAATGATCAGAGTCTTTAGTTAAATAAATATTTTTTGATTTTAATGCTATTTGTAAGAACCAAACCCTAATGAGAATCAAAAACCCTATTGTTGCCCTAAAGATATTGGTCATAAATTAATTATAAAGTGATATTTTTTAATTTAATTATGATGAAGTTCAAATTATATTTTATTTGATTAGAATTATTTCATCTATGAACAAATCTTTAAAAATTGGCTTAATCTTAGATAATCTTTACGTAAGTAAATATGTAGTCGATTTAATTAGATGGTCTAAATCAAATTCAGGTATAGAAATTTCACATTACCTAGTTCCAAAAAATCAAAATCCCAATAATGCAAAAAAATCAAAATTCCAAAAGATATTTTCATTGAACGCATGGAAAACTTTACCTAGAAGGCGTCTTAAAAATTTTATTCTCAAAACAGAAAAAAATAGAAATTTGAAACACAATAGAATACACCATGATTCCATGCAGAAATTCAAAATCGACAAAGAAGGTTTGGACAAAATTGAATATGAAGAAATTGAATCTAAGTCAAATCTATCTTTCATTGTTTCTGAGGAATCTTTAAAAGCTATAAAAGATCTTGATTTTGATATTCTTCTAAGATTTAATAAAAAAATTATAAGAGGAGAGCTACTCAATATAACTAAATATGGCATAATTTCAATGCATCATGGAAGTGATTTTAACTACAGGGGTGGACCGGCTGGATTTTGGGAAGTGTACAACGGTGATCCAAAGTCAGGATATATAATTCAAAAGTTAACCGAAAAATTAGATAATGGAAATATATTGTTTCGTGGATTTATTCCTACTCAGAGATCTTGGCTGTTAAATAAAGCAGAGTTAAATTTGAGATCTTTTCATAATTTAAAAAAAATTTTATTACAAATATCTAATAAAAAACAACTCCCAAATTTCTTAGATAATTATCCATTTCCTTTTCTCTTAAACACCGATCCTACAATCTTTCAAATGTTTCAATACATATTTAAAAAATATAAAAATAGAAAAGATTTAAAAAAATTTAAGAACGCAAATAATAGGTATTTAGTAGGTTTCCAGAATACAGATTGGGGAAATTTAGAATATAGAAAAGCAACATATATTAAAAACCCAAAGAATACATTCTTGGCTGACCCTTTTGTAATTGAAGTTGAAAATCAACATTACTGTTTTCTTGAAGCTTACGATTATGAAAAAGACAAGGGCACAATCGATGTTTATAGATTAGATAATTCTGATTATCAAAAAGTAGGAACAGCCATAGAAGAAGATTTTCATCTTTCATTTCCATATCTATTAAAACACAATGGGACTCTTTATATGATTCCTGAAAGTTCTAAAAATAAAGACATAAGACTTTATAAATGTATTGAATTTCCGCTTAAATGGGAATTAGAAAAAGTTTTAAAGGATAGTATTGATGCATCAGATACTATGGTTTTTTATCACAATAATCTTTGGTGGATGATGACTAATGTAGATGAACTATTTTTAGGTGATCATAATTATCAGTTAAACATTTACTTTTCTGAAGATTTATTAAGTGATGTATGGAAGCCCCATAAAAAAAATCCAATTTTAATGGACCCTGCTTATGGCAGAAACGCAGGACTACTTATTAAAGATAAGAATTTATTTAGAGTTGCACAAAAATATGGTTTTAATAAAAAATATGGAGAAGGCATCTCAATTAGACAAATCTCAAATCTTAGCGAAGATTCTTATCATGAAATAGAATTGGCGTCTTATGAGTCTTTTTATTCAAATAAAATTTTAGGTTCTCATCATTTACATTCAAACAACAAATACACTGTTTTTGATGTTTGGAAAGCCACGAAACAATAAAAAATTCTAATAATTTTCAACTCGGAACCCTACCTCTTCATTGAGTTTTGAAAGATTTATTTATTACATCCTTAACAATTTTGGATTCTTTTTTTCACCTATAATGAACTTATTGAAAACTAAAAATAAGCTCTTAACAATAATTTTATTGGTTTATTTGTTGATTTCACTTATGATCTCAACATTTATTCCTTCACTTGAAAATCCATTTAATTATGAATACTTTGACTTAGAAGGAGGACAGATGCCTCCAATTACTACTGATTGCCAGTATGGGTTTACAGACATGCTTTACATGGCTAACTCACTTGAAAAATTAACGGATTCATCTTTTTACTTCAAACCAATTTTGGCAAATAACTCCTGTTTCTTAAGAATGCACTCTACATCAACAGCTCAAGGGGCCTACATCGATAACGAAAAAGTAACAGTCAATTATGGTTTTGACAATACATCAGGAAAAAACTTAGTACTTATTTTCTATACTCTGATATTTTTATTATTTACAAAAAATGTATCCAAAAAAGAATTTATAGAAACCAAGTTTAATTATTTTCCTTATCTATTTTCTTTACCAATCTTTATTTATGAAAGTTTTACATTATTAAACATACTCATATATTCTATTTGTCTATATTTAATTCAAAATAGACAGAAAGAAATCAATATAGAAAAGTTTCCTTATATTTTCTTTCTTTCATTGATTTTTCCACTTACAATATTTAATTCACAAACTTCAGTCTGGTTTATGTTTTTAATTTCACACATCAATAAGGAAGTTATGAAAAATAGATTTTTTCAAATTGTCTTTATTTTTCTTTTTATTCCAGCTGTTTTATTAAATAACCCAATATCTGTTGAGCTAAACAACAATTTTAATAATCAAGGAATATTTTCAAATATGTTATTTGACCCCGAGTTAGAAAGTGATACACCGACTTATTTGAGTAGTCAGGAAATAAACTCTATTAATCGAGATAATCAAGAGCTCTCTTATTACCAAATTCATAATTTCTCAATGAGAATAGGGGGTTCATCTTTTCCACTTAAAAATTTACTATTTTTATCAAAATCTCCAGATATTTTAGCTAGTTTAATCGTTGCTCTAATGCATTTGTCATTGCTAGCTTTTGTATTAAATTATTCAAAAGGTAAATTAAATAAATCTAGTATTCATAAAATTTCTCAACTTCTTTCCTATGGAGGAATTATTACAGTTATAACTACTTTCTTTTTGGGTATAAATGAATTTTTAAATAATAATTTAACAATAATTACAGGTTCTTTAAGAAAAGTAGAAGCAATCCCAGAAATTTTTAGCACTGATTGGCGAGGATTATTTTATAGCGCAGAAGGTGCAGGAGAATTATTTATGATTTTTACCTTATGTGGGGTTTACAACTTGAAATCTAAATCAAAACAAAATAATAAATTAACTCTATTACTTTCACTATTATTTTCAATATATGGACTGTTGTTAACATCTTCAAGCTCATCAATTATTTTGACAATTATTGGCGTGTTTTACCTTGTTGCTAATGAATATTTTGAAATTAAGATTAGTAAATTTACATTACTCTTTATAATCTTGTTGCTGCTAGTCCCTAGCTTTATTTTGCCTACTTCTGAGATATTTGATGAGAGAATAGCCTTATCTGAATCATCATCTTCAAAATTTATTAACTCTTTAGATCCATTAAGAGTATCTTTGTCTAGTACAAGTTATTTAATAAACAGAGAAATACCTTGGTCTGGGTTTTTTGAATCCTATAATCCCAACTTTTTAGAGGTAATAATTGGCAATTCATCAGGTTCAATATCAGAATCATGGGCTTATCACAGTACACAACACAATCCGCACTCTTATCTTTTTTACATAATTTATTCATACGGGTTAGTAGGTGTGTTCTTGTATTTATATATTCTTTTTACATTAATAAATAAACTGTCTAGAAAAAAGAATTATGAGATATTATTCCCACTACTTACAGCACTTATACTGATAAACAACTTAAAATCTGATAATCTAATTTTGTTTTCCAACGCATTTTTATTTTGCTTTATTATCGCAAACTCAATTCAAAGCTTGAAGTCATCTATTGATTAGTAGAAATCTATTTATAAATTAGAATATTTTTATATGAATTTAATAATTGGAACAGGAAATGTATTCAAAGACTATTACTATCCAAATTTAAAAAATAAATCAAATTATAAATTCTTTGATAATAATCCTTATGAAGTATCTATAAATTTTAAAAATCGGCTGATAGATAAAATTGATAAAGATAAAACATATGACACAATATACATACTTACACCACCAAGCACTCATTTCCAGTTAATTCAAGATCTTCACTCAATTGGAAAAAGTTTTTACGTTGAAAAACCTACCTTTTCCTCGCTAATTGAATATGAAACAATTTTAGGTGAAATTAAAGATAGTAAAATTGCAGGAGGTCATTCAAGAAGATTCTTTTCAAACTATCTTTGTTTTAAAGACTTTATATTGAATGAAATGAAGAATTCTAAAATTACATCTATATCAGCTTGTGAAGGGAGCCCATATAATTGGAATCCACAAAAATTAGAAAGCATATTAGATGATGAATTTACGCACTTAGTTGATTCAATTTTGTTTGTAACAGGCATGGAGGAAACCAATTTAGAAGTACAAATCAAGAAAATCAATGATGATTGTTTTAAGGAGATATCTGTAGAATCGTTAATTAATTCTATCAATGTAGATATTCAATATTCGAGGACAAGACAATTGATAAATCAAATAAATATCAATTTTGAAAATGGGATGTCTTATCATCTAAATACAAATCTAAATGGTGAAATATTTAAGATTAAAAAGAACAATATCCATTCTCTTAATAACGGCAACAAACAATCAGCTATTGGAGTGTTTTCAGAAGTTATAGATTATATGGAAAATTTTTCAATAAATAATTTTGATAAATACAATCTTTTAAAATTTCAAAATACATTAAGAGTGATAGATGCCATAAATGAAAAGATTAAATCATGATCTTATTAATTGGCGGCTTGGGAAATGTAGGCAGAAATTTAGAGACATACTTTAAAAGGACTACAGATCAAGAAGTTTTTGTTTTAGGAAGAAAACCTGAACATATAGTCAAAAAACTTTATCCAGATACAAATTATATTGAACAAGATTTACTTAATGATGGTAATTGGGAACTTGAAAAATATATTAATAATAATGACTCCAATTTAATAATTAACTTGGCATTTTCCCTTGGAAACTTTGCTAATACTGTAATCAATGATAACAAATTAATAATGGATAATTTGTTTAACAACGCAAAACATTTTGATGAAGTGGTGCATATAAGTACAACAGCTGTTGGTGGTTATGGATTGAAGCCTAGTGATAAAATAGTTCAGAATTATTCTTGGGATGACTTTTATACTCTAGCAAAAAGCGTTCAAGAAAACTATATAGTTAAAAAAGATGTTCCGACAAGAGTAATTAGGATTGGTAATTTTATAGGTAACGATAGTATATTTCTAAAATCCCTAGCTTTATTAACTCAAATAAAGATTGGTAAAGATGATTTCGATTTTTTGTCTGATATTACAACAACATACGACATAGCAAATGAATTATTAACAGCTAGTCAATTGAAAGTAAATAATTTATACAATAAGGATTTCACTACATGGTTAGATTTAATTTCATTTACTAAATCAAACTGGGAAATTTCATCAGAACTTAGCTTCAACTATAACGAGGCATCCTCTTTTACTGATTATAAAAAACTATTAAGATACTTTACTTATTTAATTCCAAAAAATTCTCAAATAAACATAGAAAATTTTATTAAAAAATCTTCATTTTTAGCTGGTAATTTGCAAAGTACAGTTTCAAATTTAGATTCAATAACTCCAATTTTTAGAGTAAAAAGGGACATTGAACAATCACTCAAAAAGAGTATGTCTAAGGATATTAAGGATTATCTAATTAGTCTCGCTGAGAATGCAAATTCATTTAGGTTAAAATGAATTATGTTAGTTGATAGAATATTCAGATTTGTATTTTCTGTAACAACTGTATTATCTTACTTAATTGCCAGTTTTATAATTATTCCACAAGATTATTTAAAAAACTTTAACTTAGTTGCAAAAAGGCTGTCAGAAATATTTGCCTCAACTATTTTTGCTTCATTCTCAAATTTATATTTAATAGTATTGTTTGTATTTTTTCTTCTACTTTTCTCTTTTAATATTTTTAAAGGAATTTTTAATTTAGAAAATCAATCTAATCAATTGCAGACTTTTTTATTGCAAGAATTAAAATTTTCAACATCACTTATTGTAATTTTTTGGGTATTGAGAATTACAGATTTCAGTAGATTAACAATTATAACTGCTACTATTTTTCGATTTCTTTTCTTTTTGTTTCTTGTAAGGCTATACGCGAAAATTAGATCTAGGTATCACATTAAAGATATATTGTTAATAAATCTCGATTCAAATTTAAGCAAAGATTTTTTTAAAACTGTCCCTGGTATAAATTTAATAAATACGATTTCGAGTTCAGACCTAAAACTAATTAATGAGGAAATATCAAATAACCCTTATGATGAGGTATGGATTACAGGATCAAAATTTGAAGATCCTAACCAAATTAATATTTTGATAAACCATATTGTGGAATTTGGTCTCAGTGTAAAGGTCGATAATTTATTTGAAATTAAAACAACGATAATTCCTAAATTTGAAATTATTGATGGTCAAAATTTTATTTCATATTCAACCTCTTACCTTGAATCAAATCAGTATTTTTTCAAAAGAATATTTGATATCTTTTTTACATTATTAATCGGCTTTTTATTTTTACCAATTTCAATAATTGTTTCCATATTTATCGTAGTTGATTCAGGTTTTCCAATATTTTTTACACAGACAAGGGGAGGTTTAAATGCAAAGAGATTTAAAATCTATAAATTTCGCACTATGAGGGTTGGTGCTGATGATGAAAGAGCAGACCTTCTTGATAAGAATGATTTAGAAGGAATAGGCTTTAAGTTGCATAATGATCCACGAGTAACCAAGTTTGGAAATTTTTTAAGGAAATATTCAATTGATGAAATACCACAATTTATAAATGTTTTAACTGGAGAAATGTCTATAGTTGGTCCAAGACCGGCTGTATTTGATGAAATAGACAGGTATGAAAACTGGCATAGGAAAAGATTATCTGTAAGGCCAGGCATAACAGGACCATGGCAATTAACAGATAGGTTATCCATTGATTTTGATGAACGCATAAGATTAGATTTGAATTACATAGAGACTCAATCATTCTTAAAAGACTTAATTATTATTCTTAGAACCCCAGTTGCAATGATTAAAAATAAAAGTGCTTAGAAGTTAAAATTGCTGACTTATTTTTTTAATTGTTAAATATGGATTAGTGAAAAGTAAAAACAAAACATAAATTAAAGCTTTGAAATATCTTCTATCAATAAAATTAGTTATAAATTTTAATCGCAGCTTTTCGTGTTTAATTTTATTTGTTGATTTTATTTTGAAATTAAAATCATTTATTAAATTAACATCCCCTCCAATACGTAGCTTGCTTAGTTGATGGCCTGCACTTCGTTGCTTTACAAATTCCATAGATGTTGCTCCTTTATCATTAATTAAATAAGATCCTGTAGAAAATGGAAATATTGTAATCGTAAACTTATTAGCTAGTCTTGAAATAAATTCAAGATCTTCTATTTGTCCATACTTTTCAGTTCCAAGAGTCTCACTAAAAAAATAATCATCTTTCAAACAAGAGCTTTTTATTATTAATGATGAAATTGGAAATGGCATATATCTTGCTTCTTTTATAAAATCTTGGTTATTAGATGTATTACCAACTGTAATTTTTGATTTATAACTATTGGTTCTATAGTCCATTAGAGTCCCACAAATTGAATAATTATTTTCTATCATGTAATTTATTTGTGTTGATAACTTATCTTGATACCATGTATCATCAGAATCAAGAAAAGCAATAAAATCTGAAGTGCTTAATTCAATTCCTTTATTACGAGCGAATGATACACCGAGGTCATCAATCTTCGTAATTTCAATTTTTTCTCCAAAGTCTGTACTTATCTTATTTATGAGGTTTTTTTCAATAGAATTTATTATTACATGTATTTTATGCTCTTCATAGTTCTGATTTATAGCAGATAAAATAGCTTCTCTAGTTGTTTGATTGTATTTATGTACCGGGATTATCGTAGAGACTGAATTCAATTTTTTTTCCTAAATCTCATTTTAAATTCTTATTATCATTAAATTTTAATGAAAAATATTAACATATCTCTGATTGATCAAATTATTTATTCTTCTTCGCCATTTCTTTTATTTTTGATACTTAGCGCAAATACTGAATTCACAACCTTTGCCGTTTTAAGTAGTACTTATACCATTAACGTTTTATTTAATAGTTCTTATCAAGCTTATTTAGTTGAACCTGTAGTTACTCATTGGAATCATTTAGATGAAAAGAATCAAAATCAGCTGTTAATAAGTAATCTAAAAACTTCAATCAGAGAGTCTTATTTTGTTCAAATTTTTTCATTGATATACTCTGCTTTAATCTTAAGCACACTTTTAGATTCTGCAGGAGAGATAGTTATATATTTAATCCTTTTATGGTTGTCTGGGATATCAACTTCAACACTTCTACTCTCCAGAAGAATAATGTATTTAACTAACTACAAACAAAAAAGTGTGTACCTGTCTTCATCATACCTACTTCTCTCACTTTTTTTGATTTACTTATTTACTGAAAATATAAACACTTTTCCAGGATTCTTTTACTTGTTAATTTCTACCGCCGCTCTAGCAAGTACATTAATTATTTCAAAAAAGCAATTTAATTTTTTAGTTAAATCTTTTTCACCAGAATTCAGAAGCATAATAAGAAAATATAGATTCTTTGATTTGCTTACAGTACCGTCTGGTTGGATACTTGCAAATATATATTTATCACTGGGGATTATTCACCTATCTTCTCTTGAGCTTGCTCAATTGAAAACTTACTTTATGATTTCATCTATTGGACTAGCAATTCATCCGGTCCTCCACAATGTTTATGTGGTAAAAATTAATAAGGTAGATAAAATTCTACTCAAAGATTATTTCTCAAGAGTTATCTTATTTATTTCTTCTTACTTCCTTATTTTTTGGTTTTTTCAAAATCAAATCTATAACCTACTTTTTCCAATTTATAATTATGATTCTTCATCATATTTATTAATTCTTTTGTACACAGTGTCTGGAATATTTTGGTTATGTATATCAACAATATTCAGAGCTTTAAAAATGGGTAGGGAAATTTTCAATATTTATTTAATAGGAGCTGTTTTGTTAGTTTATTTATTTATTTTTAATCCTGCTACAAATTTGTACAATGCAATTCTTCACCATACATACGCATCTGTACTTTCTCTAGTTGCATCCTTGTATTATCTTTATAGAGTCTATGATAAATAAAACAAAATCTATCCTAAGAAAAATTTTTTATATTAAACAAATTAAAAAATTTATAATCTTTTTATTAAGGAAAAAATTAATTTCAAGAAGGTTCAGGAATCTTATTCAACTTGATGGTTTTAATAATATCTATAAAAGCAATATTGATATATTTAACAGCCAGCATGATTCGGTAAGTAGAGATCTTTGCATATTTGGAGTTACCAAAAAAGAAGAGAAAATATTTAATAAGTTTATTGAGGTAGTAAAAAATTCTAATTCCTTCTTAGATATAGGATCTGGAATAGGTCTCTACACTTTGTTTGCAATTAAATTAAATCCAAGTATTACATCACTGAGTATTGAACCAAATCCATCTGTTTTTAAAATATTAAATAAAAATTTAAAGAATTTATCGGAGTTTAATTCAAATCATAAAGTAATGAATAAATTCGTTTCACAACAAAAACTTAATATTGAGTTCAATATTCCAACAGGTGATGATTTTAGCTATGGAACTAGTGAGAGATATTTAC
>Ga0310343_10000135_pt1 | contig 31682 bp, 32 predicted proteins | sample HC15DNA2025_MG_FD_203519 | JGI IMG/M metagenome (GOLD analysis project Ga0310343, IMG submission 203519) | Marine microbial communities from station ALOHA, North Pacific Subtropical Gyre - HC15-DNA-20-25_MG | ecosystem: Environmental > Aquatic > Marine > Oceanic | place: Pacific Ocean: North...
CGTCCAGCGCCTGTCCCGACGTACGACTACACCATCCACGACCGAACCGACATCGTCGATGTTGTGCAACCTGCCCGAATTGTGGTCGTCGAGGGAATTCTCGTGCTATGGAACACCGAACTGCGCAACCACTTTGACCTAAAGGTGTTTGTCGACACCCCTGCCGACCTGAGGTTCATCCGGCGTCTTGAACGCGATGTCGTCGAGCGTGGAAGAACTCAAGAGAGCATCATTTCTCAGTATCTTGCGACCGTTCGGCCAAGCCATGAGGGCTTCATCGAACCAAGTCGCGCCCATGCCGATGTCATCATTCCAGAGGGCGGGCTAAATCGGCCGGCGCTCGATGTATTGCTCGCTCGCGTGCGAGAAATCGTGAACTAAGCCGGGCGCTCAGGGGGTGCTGGTAGTGACGCCCGGCAGCAGTTGATCTGCAAAGTCGTCGCCGAGGGCGACGATCACACCAGCATCACCGAGCTCTGACAAACTCACCGGCGGCACTGTTGGCATCTCGACGAGTTGAATTACTCCCCCAAATGCCCGAACGAGGGACTCTGCGACCCCCAAGGCTGATTCCTCATCGATGTAATAAATCTTGGATGCTCCGAGCGCGCCTTCGGTCGAATTTGTTGGCGTACCCATATCGAAACCTTCGGCGGCAAGGAGTTCTGACATTCGACCGGCCGACCCGTTGATGCTGCTCGCGTTCGCCACGATAACAACCGCTCCGTCGGTGACAATTTCGGGGACTGCCGTTGAGGTTGTTACCTCGACAGTTGTTGTTGTCGCCGCTGGTGCAGCAGTCGTTTCAACCGATGCTTCGGTCGTCGTGGCGACGACCTCGGCGACATCGTCACCTCCGCATGCTGCAATGACTAAGCCGCACATCGCAACAGCCACTGCTGCGCGTGTGCGGAGCGCAACTCCACTCGACACGTTGACCTTCTGAAGCACCATTCCCTTAGAGTACCGCGGCCAAAGGGGTCACCCGACTCGCACAAACGAGAGCGAAAGGAAGGGAGATAATGTCAACTTCACCATGAGCACATCAATTCCGGTCATTGATCTTCAACAACCTGATGACGTGGTCACCTCATCCATCATTCAGACGTATTCTCACACCGGGTTCGCTCAAATCATTGGTCATGGTGTAACCCAACAGACCATTGGCGCCGCATTCGATGCATCGGCACGCTTTCACGCCCTTGAACTCGACGAAAAAATGGCCGTTGCGCTCAACCACAATCATCGCGGCTACATCGCAGATGGCACCGCCATCGATCGTTCATCAGAGGTTGTGCCGGCGACCGCCGCAAATCGAAGCGAGTCGTTCATGATGATGCGCGAAGACGCTCCAGATTCTCGTGACATTGCGCTTCGCACCCCACTTGCTGGCGCAAACCAGTGGCCTCGCCTTGGCAACTTCCGCGAGCCGGTAACGACCTGTCACGACGCCATGCGAAACGTCGCATTGAGAGTTCTCACACTCATCGATCACGGTCTCGGTGCCAAAGGGGCACTGATCGATACGTTCTCAACTCCAACCACATGGTTCCGGCTTCTCCACTATCCACCGGTGAGGGTTGATGCCCCCGAAGATGTTTTTGGTTCTGCGCCCCACACCGACTTTGGTGCGCTCACTCTCGTTGCTCAAGATTCCGCCGGTGGGCTACAGGTTGCTAGGGGTGACGATGAGTGGATCGATGTTGAGCCAATCGATGGAGCATTCGTGATGAACACCGGTTCAATGCTGCACCGGTGGAGTAACGGTCGGCTGACGGCGACGCCCCATAGGGTGCGCAATCGTGGCAGCAGCGACCGGTATTCGTGCGTCTTGTTTTGCGACCCGCACATGTTGACTGAAATTGCGCCGCTTCCTGCATGCGTGGGTGGCGATGAGCCAATGTTTGAGCCGATCGTCTTTGCTGATGTCGTCGCTCACCATTTGGGAGCAATCTATGAGCAGCATCAAAGCTGATGGCAATGGAGCCGGGTGCGAGAATCGAACTCGCGACCACATGATTACAAGTCAAGTGCTCTACCAACTGAGCTAACCCGGCGAAACAATTCAGCGAATTGCTCTCGTAAGGCTAGAGGTCACCCCCCGCCACCACTACTGCGCACCACGATTCACACCGTCAAAACAGAGACCCAAGATTTCTCGTCAGCCGACAAGTCGGGCGTTCACGTTGATGCGCGTTGAGAGAGAACTACCGATGGCGACGAACTTCATACGTAGCAAGTGCCGCTGCTGCAGACACATTGAGCGACTCGACCCGACCGTGCATCGGAATTGCGCAAATGAGGTCACAGCGCTCTCGAACAAGGCGCGAGAGTCCGGCTCCCTCTGCCCCGAGCACCACACAGATACCTTCGGCGGCAAGATCCCCGAGATCAAACAAACTGCGATCGGACGCGTCGTCAAGGCCAACAACCCAGATGCCTTGCTCCTTAATTCGCGACAACGCCGCTGGAAGCCCGGGCACCACCGCAACCGCCAAATGCTCAACCGCTCCCGCAGCGGCCTTTGCAACTGTCGGAGTGATATGGACAGCTCGGTGACGGGGAACGATAAAGCCATCGACTCCTGCGCCTTCGCAACTGCGCATGATTGCCCCAAGATTTCCCGGGTCGGTCACACCATCAACTGCGATAAGAAATGGGGCGCGGCCCTCGCGTCGAGAGATCAGACGCAAAAGATCGACTTCGGGAACCTCTGCCGCCCGGGCGAGCACTCCCTGAGGGGCTTCAGAACGTGCAGCGGTTTCAAGGCGTCGCCTAGCTACGTAGGCAACCGGCACTCGATTCGCTCTTGCGAGACCGACGATGTCGTCAAGTGCTTCGTCACCCTCAAGCTCAGACGAGATCCAAATCTCTTGAACTCTGCGGCGCTGGGCGAGCAGCAACTCCCGAACGGCTTGACGGCCCTCAATCTGTGACCCGCCGAGAGTTTTTGGTCGCGAGGCTCGTGGTTCGTCATCGCGACGAATCGCTCCAGTTCGGCCTGCTCCTCGACTGCGAGGACCTTGACGCGCGCTCCGTTTGCCGGAAGGGCGCGAACCGCTACGAGCATTCTTTCGAGGTTGACCGCTGCTCGAACCTCCACCGCTGTTTCTTCGAGCGTTCATCGCGACACCACCACGCTCGCCCAACAAGCGATACCTTCCATGCGACCGATGGCACCAAGGCCTTCGGCTCGTCGACCGGTCACGGTAACCGGCGCTGCACATGCCGCCTCCAGATTGCGTTGCATTTCTTCTCTCACTGGTGCGATCTTCGGGCGTTCACACACAATTACAGCTGAAGCATTTCTGATTGTCCATCCAAGTGACACCACTTCAGATGCAACCACTCGCAGCATCTCGATTGAATTTGCTCCGGCCCATTGCGGGTCGGTGTCGGGGAAACGCTCACCGAGGTCACCTAGTTGCAGGGCCGACAAAAGCGCATCGGTAATTGCATGCGCAGGAACGTCGGCATCGGAGTGCCCGACGAGTGACCGCTCACCGGGAAACTCAACTCCGCCGAGAACGAGAGGATGTTCTGTTTTGTCAGCGAACCGATGGATATCGAATCCTTGGCCCACACGGATGTCAGAAATCACTCTTCAACCTCTCGCCGCGCCCATTCAAGATCGTCTTGAGTGGTGATTTTCCGGTTTGGGCTCTCGCCATCAACCACCACGACGACACCGCCAGCTCTCTCGACCAGCATCGCATCATCGGTTGCAGTTGAGGTGCCTTCGTCCAATTCGTGAGCTCTTCGAAGTGCCACAGCGGCAAATGCCTGTGGCGTCTGCACCGCAACAAGCGTTGATCGATCGGGGGTCGACTCGACTGTGCCACTGCCGTCGGAAGCAAGAATTTTGATGGTGTCGGTAACTGGAATCGCCGGGATCGCCGCATCAGCGCCGTTTCGAATCGCAGCGATGACCTGTTCGAAAAGGTCTATTGATGCGAAGGGGCGAGCTGCATCGTGAACGCACACGATGTCGGCATCAACTGGCACCTGAGCCAGCCCGTTGCGGACACTTTCGCTTCGCGAAGCCCCTCCCGCAACACCACCTTCTCGTTCAACATCACTTGCCGGCACCACCACGACAACGCCATCACTTACCGCTCGAGCGGTCGACACCGACCGATCGATCACACGGGTGTCGCCGAGCATCTCGTATTGCTTCATTCCACCGAAGCGCGCGCCGCTTCCTGCGCCCACCACGATCGACCAGACATGGCCGTGCTGAGGTCGCTCGCTAAAAGTCATTAAGCCGCAGGGTAGTACCATGAAGGCACAGTGACTCAGAATCCAACACCACCCCTTGATCCGCTAACGGCGCTTCAGAGTGTGCCGATCTTCTCTGAGGTGCATGAAGACACTCTCAATGGTTTGGTGGCGGCAGCTGAAGTGAAAGAACTCATACGGGGAGATGTTCTCTTCAATGAGGGTGATGAACCCAATTCGCTTCACATTGTGTTGTCGGGTCGAATCGCGATCGTGATGATCTCAGAGGTCGACGATCGAGAGAGTGTTGTTGCCCTCATGGACTCAGGCGACCTCTTCGGTGAGCTCGGACTCCTCGATAGTGGTGCTCGCTCCGCAACCGCTCGAGCAATCGAACCGACGAGCATCCTTGAAATTCGTTATGACCACGTGAGAAAAATCTTCGATGAGCAGCCTGACTTGGTGTGGGCTGCCGCTCGGATGCTCGCTCAGCGTCTTCGCACGATGGACGAAGCGCTATCCGATTCTGTCTTTTTGGATGTGACGGGACGGACTGCGAAGCGCATCATCGAATTGTCGGAAGGCGAAGATGAATTCACGATTCCAGTCACACAAGAAGAACTTGCTGGAATGGTCGGTGCGTCGCGCGAGCGGGTGAACAAAGCCATTTCAAGTTTCGTTCGCCTCGGGTGGCTCGAACAGCACGACCGAAACTACCGCATTCTTCAGCGCAATGAACTCTCGATTCGCGCCCGCTAAATCACTGTTCTTCGGCGTTATCTCCCGCGTACCCACTCGCCCACTCGCTCGAATGCGTCAGCTGCGTCGTCGGCCCGGTGATCAGGACGGCTTGAGTCGTGAGCAAACCCATGTTTGGCGTCGGAATACCGAACGACCTGGGTGCCGGTGGCTTCAAGGTCTGACACTGCATCTGGCGGGGTATATGGATCAAGGTCACCAATAATTGCCAGCACGGGGTCTGGTGCTGCGGCCACATGAGGCAATGGCTCACTCTGGCCAGGGCCGTTCCATGCCTCGGGAAGCCGAATCATTCCGTAAAAACTTGCGATGCGATCAAACCTTCCCTGGTCAGCCGCCTTGAAGCAGTGCATTCCTCCGAGACAGAACCCGACGAGGCTCACCTCGTCGCATCCGGTGAGGTCGGCCGCTGCGGCTAGATCGCCTAACACACGGTCATCGGTGAGCCTCGATACCGCCTCGTAGCGAGGTTCAATATCAGCCGAAAGTGATTCGGTTGGGAATGGCTCCACCGCGATCGTCGTCACATTCCACTCATCAGCAAACCGCTGTACCAGATCATCGAAGAGCGGGCGAAGGCCGAAAATATCGGGGGCGACGACGAGTCCGCGAGTTGACCCGGCTACTCGGACGACTTCGAGTTCAGTTCCATTTTCTAGACGTTCACGCATGGTCGTGACCTTATTGCAAACGTTATGGGGGCATCGGCTTAGGCGTCGCGACGGCGATCGACCACAACACCAATACTGCCCACAATGATCACGAATGCAGCGAAATACAGGTGACCCCAAGGTCTGCTGAGGGCGCTATCAAACCCAGAGGTGCCCTCGATACCTTGGAACGCCGTCTGGTACGGCATCCACTTCCATGCCGACTCGTACCCACTCAATGCGAACGCAAGTGCGATTAGGTTCTCGATGATGAGGGGCCATAGTAAGACAACAACAATCGCAACTGGAGAGTTCTTGATGAGCACGCCGAGCCCGAGACCAAACCACGACACGATGATCGCAAATGTCACAAGAGCGACGAAGACCTTGAACGAATGGTCGAACCAGCCTTCAACAATGATGGAGGCTCCACGGCTGTTCAACAGTGCCGCCCCAAGGCCTAAGTTCAGCCAGAACAAGACGGTCATCACAATCGCTGTCACCAATGTTCCGATTACAGCTTTGCTCACGATGACCTTCCAGCGTGCGGGCACTGCGGCGTAGGTAACACGAATTGTTCCGTGTGTGAATTCGCTGGTCAGGTTGATCACCCAGAGTGATGAGAGCAGCAACAGCGAGAATGCACCCGAACTCGCAACGATCGACACAACTTCGCGGTAGGACACATATTGAGGGTCAGGGTTGAGGATCCCTACCAGTGTTGAAATGATCAACGGAAACATCATCGAGATGATGATCAGCACCCAGTGCGATCGCACTGTGCGCGCTTTCAGCCACTCACTTGCGATGATTGCTTTCATGATGACGACCCCGATCGGTACTCCTGGTCGTCTCTCGTCACCGCTAGGAAGGCATCTTCGAGACTGTCGGTGACTTCTGATAGTTCATGCACCACTGCTCCGTTGCCGTGTGCGAGTTCACCAACATCGATCATCGACATCCCCGTGACGAGCGCCCCATCAGTATCAACCTCAACGCTGAGTGTTGATGCATCACCACCACGCTCCCGCACCGCCCGCACGATGACATCGATCTGTGGCGACCGAACGCGAATTCGGGTTGTCGTGTGACGGGCAATGAAGTCGGCTGCGCTTTCATGGGCGATGAGCTGTCCTCGGCCAATGACAACAAGGTCTTCAGCCATCAGTGCCATCTCAGAGAGTTGATGACTGCTGACGAGAACTGCTCGCCCTTGACCTGCGAGGTACTGCAACATGTCGCGCATCCACCTTATGCCTTCAGGGTCGAGGCCGTTTGCTGGCTCATCAAGGATGACGACTTCGGGGTCACCGAGCATCGTCGCAGCAAGTCCGAGGCGCTGCTTCATGCCGAGTGAGAATGTCTTTACACGGCGATGGGCAACATCAGTGAGACCGACGAGCGCAAGAACCTCATCGACTCGTTGTCGGTCGAGATGGTTTGAGAGTGCGAGCCACTCGAGGTGGTGGCGGGCTGATCGGCCCGGATGAACGTACGACGCATCAAGTAAGACCCCGATTGTTCCGATCGGATCTTCGATCTGTCGGTACTGCTTGCCTGAAAATGTGACATTCCCAGACTGAGGGTGATCGAGGTCAACCATGCAACGCAGGGTGGTCGACTTTCCTGAGCCGTTTGGTCCGAGAAACCCGGTCACCCGGCCGGACTGCACCGAAAAGTGCAGATCATTGATAGCGACAGTGTTTCCGAAGCGCTTCGTTAGCCCTTCAACGATGATCACAGTTGTGACCCTAGTTTCACTTACGGTTGGGCAGCCGTCACTGCGGCTCGTTGCGCAGCGGAGGCAAGTTCTCTCATCACCGAGTCATCGTGTCCGAGACCCACGAAGAGGGCCTCATAGGCACCTGGCGCCATTGCGACGCCCTCGCTCAACATGGCGTGGAAAAATCGTGCGTAAGCAGCTTCATCGGTTGTGGTTGCATCGTCGAAATTTCGAACTGGGCCACCTTCGCCAAAATACGCACCGACAAGCGTGCCGACACGCGGGAAATATGCGGGCACCCCGGCGGAGCTGCAGGCATCGTGGAGTAGCGACGAAAGTTCGCTCGCCCGCTGCTCAAGCTCGCTGTAGACCTCGGGTTCGAGAAGGTTGAGCGCAGCGAGACCAGCAGCAGTAGCGATCGGGTTGCCCGCAAGAGTGCCAGCGTGGAAGACCGGTCCGAGTGGCGACAACGTTTCCATGATCGCCTGGAGACCGCCGACCGCTCCGATGGGGAGCCCGCCTCCGATGACTTTCCCGAAGGTGGTGAGATCTGGCTTCACTCCATATCGCTCTTGCGCACCACCGGCGCCTAGTCGGAAACCAGAAATGACCTCATCAAAAATGAGTACCGCTCCGACGCGATCACACTCGGCACGAAGCCCTTCAAGGAATCCAGGAACTGGCTCGACAACACCCATGTTCGCCGCAACCGGTTCGACAATGACCGCCGCAACTGCTTCGTCAAGTTGTGGCACAACGTTGTAGGGCACCACCATCGTTTCGCCGACGGCACCTGCGGGTACGCCAGCGGTTCCCGGAAGACCCAGAGTGGCGACGCCACTTCCACCCGCTGCGAGCAAGGCGTCGGTTGCGCCATGGAAATTTCCGTGGAAGATCACCACTCGGTTGCGACTGGTGTAGCCGCGGGCGAGGCGCACTGCGGTCGATGTCGCTTCGGTGCCCGAGTTCATGAATCGAACGCGCTCGCAACTCGGAACTCGCTCGCGAATCGCTTCAGCGAGTTTCATTTCACGGGGAGTCGGCGCACCGTAGGAGGTTCCGTCGGCGGCGGCTGTGCTCACCGCCTGCGTTACCGCTGGGTGAGCGTGACCGAGGATGACCGCCCCGTAACTCTGGACGAGGTCGATGTAGCGACGGCCTTCAACATCGGTGATGTGTGCGCCGCTGGCTCCCGCAACAACGTATGGTCGTCCTCCCACTGAGCGGAAGGCTCGAATCGATGAGTTCACGCCTCCTGGGATTGCACAGGTTGAGCGTTCGAATATCTCGTCATTTGAAAGGAGGCCTGCCCCGACGCAGAGAGTAGCGGTGCATCCTGCGCTCTCGCAGCGCTGTGGATCACAAGGGTGGATCACGAAATTCCCTGGGCGCCTTCTGCGAACCACCGAGTGAGATAAGTGAGAATGATGCCTGCGCCTGCTCTCTTGATGGCGGTCAGTTGCTCGAGGGCGACCACGTCGCCATCGATCCAGCCGTTCGCGGCTGCGGCCATGATCATTGCGTATTCGCCGCTCACGTGATATGCCGCGACGGGGAGGTCGATTGCTGCTCGCACCTCCGAAATGACGTCGAGGTAGGTCACTGCTGGTTTCACCATGATGATGTCAGCGCCTTGGGCTATGTCGTCCGCGACTTCAACGAGTGCTTCACGGCCATTTCGCCAATCCTGCTGGTACCCCGCCCGGTCACCTCCACCAGCGATGCTGACTCCGACCGCTTCGCGGAAGGGTCCGTAAAGGCCGCTCGCATACTTGCTTGCATACGCCATGATCGGAATACCACTGTGACCCGACCCATCTAGCGCCGAACGGATAGCGGCGACTTGGTGGTCCATCATTCCGCTCGGGGCAACCATATGGGCACCTGCATCGGCTTGTGCAACTGCAGTGGCCGCGTACAACCCCAGGGTTGCGTCGTTGTTAACGACTCCTTGCTCATCAACTATCCCGCAATGCCCGTGATCGGTGTATTCGCAAACACATGTATCAGCGATGAGCACAACATCATCGCCAACGTCTGCTCGAAGCTTCCCAAGAGCGACCTGTGCGATGCCATTGGCTGCGCACGATGACGAACCTGTCGCATCTTTATATTCAGGAATGCCGAACAGCATGACCGAGCGAACACCTAACTCGGCAAGTTCGTTGACCTCACGCCGCAACGAGTCGACGGTGTGTTGCACGACACCCGGAAGCGATGAAATTGGTACCGGATTTGCCTCATACTCTTGAACAAACAGAGGGGCGACGAGGTCCTGAACATCTATTCGAGTTTCTGCAACAAGGTCTCGCATCGCAGGCGTTGAACGAAGTCGTCGCGGACGATGTGCAGAAAATGGTGCCGAATCAAAAGCCACCCCTGCATGGTACGAGCACCTGCCGCCGACAGCACATCTGTGAGTCGTTCAGTGGTCAGTCGAAATACTTCAGCGTGGCGCTGAGGAGACCATCAATCGTTGACGGTTCCGCAATAGCAGCTACTTGTAACGCTTCCTGCTCCGCAGTGCGGGCGGTTGGTGAGCCAATCGCCACCACAGGCGGTGAGCCCAACTCGTAGGTACGGCATATCGATGCCCACGCTGTTGCCGCAGAGCTTGCAGCAAGCAACACGAGGTCTGACGCCGCAGCAGGTTCGGCAATGTGCTGCTCTACTTCTTTGGGCTGGGTTCGGTAGGTCACGACATCGGTCACCCGCCACCCGAGTTGTTCAATGCCGGTGCGCACCTCGCCTGATGCTTGCTCGCCACGGATGATGACAACGTGCCCTCCACCCGATGGTGCTGTTGGAAACGAGCGCACGAGGTCTTCACCTGAGGCGTTCTCAGGGACGAGATCAACAATTTTTCCACTGACCTCTCTGAGCACTGCGGCCGATGATGGGCCCACTGCACATAGATGTGACGCACGCGAAGCCCACGGATCGCTTCGACGCGCCCCATTCGCTGATGTGACGACGAGCCAATCAATGGGCTCGTCTACCGAGGTGTTCACAGGAACATCGACGATGTTGGTGAGCGGAAGGTGCACAACCGTCGCCCCGTAATATTCAAGGCGTCGTTCCAGGTCGCCGGCGTCGGGTCGAGTGGTAACAACTCGACGACCGTGGAGCAACCCGTCGCTCATCTTGAACGTCTCACACCCCGACCGTGACCCGGGCCTCGTTGGCGAGCGCTCGAGCTGCGGCGATGTCTCGTTTGAGGTCGCCATTGAGTTCGATTGATACTCGGAAATTCGATTCATCGCCGCCGAGGAAAGCGGTGAGCACTCCTCCCGAGACGTGGGCTCCAACTGGGGCAGAGCATCCCGCGCCAAGTTCGCCAAGGTAGGCGCGTTCGATTGTCACTTCGATTGCAGTGGTCTCATCATTTATGCCAGTGAGCGCTTCGAGAACTTCAGATGAGTCGTTTCGACATTCGACGGCGATTGCACCTTGGCCAACCGCTGGAACGAAGACCGTTGGGTCCAGCTCTTCAGCGATGTGGCTGGTGAGGTTGAGCACTTCAAGTGCTGACACTGCCATCACAATCGATCCGCTATCGGGAATTTTTTTCATCCGGGTCTCAATATTGCCGCGCAATTCCAAAAAGTTGAGGTCTGGACGAATCTCTGCGATCTGGGCTCGACGCCGTACCGAACCGGTCGCCACCGTCGCGCCGTCTTCAAGGTCGAGGAGCCGGCGCCCGATGAGTGCGTCCGTCGGGCTTCGTCGGGCCATAAACGCAGCAATGTCAAGTTGATGTGGGCGTTCGGTTGGCAGATCTTTCGCTGAGTGCACTGCAGCATCGGCACGACCGTCGAGCACCGCTTGTTGAATCTCTCTCGTGAAGACTCCCTGCCCACCGATCTCGTGGAGCGGAGTATTCGCTGCTTGGGTGCGATCGCCATGGGTCTCAACGATGACGAGTTGGCTTTCGACGCCGCTCTGAGAGAGAGCGTGCTGTACGCCCTCTGCTTGTGTGACCGCTTGACGGCTTCCACGCGTCGCGAGTCTTAAGACCACGCCCATACCAGTGGTGATCCTAGGCGTCGCCCGCGTGAGGGTCGTCGAGGTTGAACAGATCGATAACCGCTGACGAGAGTCGTTCACCACGCGGCGACCCAGCTTCTAATCGCAACCTCACCGATGGTTCGTGCAGCAACTTTGCAAGAAGTTGGGTCGTGACGAGATCGAGGGCGTTGCGCGCATCTTCATCGAGTCGACCGGCAACACGGTCGAGTTCGTTGCGACGAATGCTGTCGAAATGTGAGCGGAGAGCAGAGATAAGTGGAGCCGCCTGCACTGCAGACGATGCGATGGCATAACGGTCAAGTTCTTCAGAGATGATCGCCCTCACCGCTTCCACAGAGGAGGTTCGAGCTTCTCTGCCGCGTGCGGCCCAGCGTTGCACGTCATCGAGGTTGAGCACTGTTACGTCAGAAAGCTGAGCGACTTCGTGGTGCACGTCTCGCGGTACCGCAATGTCGATAATCAAAGTCGGGCGATCTGGCGAGGTTGCAGGCCGGGCCATATCGGTCGTGATGATCGGTTCTTGAGCGCCGGTGCAGGTGATAATGAGGTCAGATTCAACGAGGGCATGATCGAGTGCCGCCAACGTTTGCACCGTGCCACCCACACGATCTGCAATTGAGCGGCCATGTTCTTCGGTTCGATTGAGCACTGTCATTTGACGGGCACCATGGCTGTGGAGCGCAACTGCAATGCCTTCGCCCATGACTCCTGCTCCGACCACTGCAACGCTGACATTCTCAAGAGAACCGAGGTGGTCAACTGCCATTTCCACGGCGGCGTGACTCATTGACGCAGTTCCTCGTGCAATACCAGTCTCGGTGCGAGCACGCTTTCCGGTTTCGAGGCAATGGCGGAAGAGCAGGTTAAGAGTTGAACGTGCTGCCCCCTCTGCCTGTGCGATTTCCCAGGCATCTCTAACTTGGCCGAGTACTTCGCCTTCGCCAAGCACCATTGAGTCGAGTCCGGCAACCACCGAGAAGAGGTGATGTGCTGCTGCGTCGTCATGTTCGGCGTACGTGTGAGAGTTAATCGTTTCGAGGTCAACGCCAGCGGTGGTGGCAAGGAAATGCTGGATGTCATCGAACCCTTGGTGAAAGAGTTCGGCCACGGCGTAGACCTCCGTGCGGTTACATGTGCTGAGGACCACCGCTTCTCGAACACTGTCAAGTGCAACGAGGCCGGAGACCGCTTTTGCAACACCTTGTGCATCAAGAGCGATGCGTTCAAGGAGGTCAAGAGGGGCGGTGCGGTGGTTAACACCGACGACAAGGACAGACATGTCGCTGAGGTCCTACGCCGTTGCGTTGATCGAGCCGTCACCGTTCACAGCGCGAAGTTGCGCCGCTGCAGTGAGGCGTCGTTGTTCGTGGTACGAGATGATCTGCAGCTCAACGGAGAGGTCTACTCGACGAACGCTGATGCCGAACGGCACGTTGACCACCACGGGTGCGAAGTTAAGAATGCTCGTGACCCCGCTTTTAACGAGTCGATCAGCGGCATCTTGGGCGGCCGACGCTGGGGTTGCGATCACACCGATTGACACCGAACGCTGAGCGACGACCTGTGGAAGTTCGTCAAGGTGGCGAACTCGCACTCCTCCGACAGTGACGTCGATTTTCTTGTCGTCGATGTCGAAGACGCCTTCGATGGAGTAACCACGTTCTGAGAAGCCTCCGTAGCCGCTGAGAGCCTGGCCTAGGTGGCCGGCACCAACGATGACGATGCTCCACTCGTGGTCGAGGCCGAGTTCGCGCCGAATTTGGTAGACGAGATATTCGACGTCGTACCCGACACCCCGTGTTCCGTAACTGCCCATATAGGACAGGTCTTTTCGAACTTTTGCTGCATTCACTGCTGCGAGCGTTGCAAGTTCGTCAGAGGAAATGTTTGCGACCTCGTTCTCAAGCTGTTCGATCAGCAATTGCAGATAGATCGGAAGCCTGGCGACGGTCGCATCAGGAATGCGTCGACGTGATCGATGGGGGGACATCGCTTTACATGATAGGTCGCTTGTGCGCGGCTTCACAAAGTCGCGCTCGATACTTTTTGATCGTTCAACCGCGAGAATTCGACCGCGGAAACTAGAGGCGCAGAAGCGACACTGAGCCCGCTACCAAAATGGCTAACAGCAGCAGTCCAAGGGCGAGGGTCGTTGCGGGGCGCATTCCGTGACCTTACCGACCAAATGTGACTGGTGTCGTCACGAGTTCATCTTCACCTTGGGCGATGACTACCTGCTCCCCGACATCAAGGGCGAGTTCGGCGGCCGCAGAACGACGATCAAGACAGACCGCGTACATGCCAAGTGAATCAACTACGACGCCGATGCCCCCACCGATATCCGCGAAGTTGGGAGCCATCTGGGCTGACCTGACGACGGTGACTCCAGGTTCAGTCGTATCAGGCAAGGTCAATGAGATAGTCGGACCCCAGGTGAACGGCAGGTCATCGGGTCCAACGTTGAGTTGACAATTTCCGAAATGGTCAACCCATAACACTTCAGCAATCACCTTGTCGTCTTCTTCCCTGGGCAACGGAATAGCTGACGGCATCAACAACGATGGGTCAAGTTCGGGGCCGAGGTCTTCAATCGCTCCGCCATTACAGAGGTAGGCCGCTGCTGGCGCAAACACATCGCGCCCATCGAAGGTGCCACCGGCTCCGCTCAACACGATGTCGGAGTTTGAGATGTGAAATGCACGCTCGGCGCCGCCAGCAATCGCAACAGCTGGGGCGATGAGCCCGTTGTCTGGGGCAACGAATACTCCGGCACCTCCAGCGACTTCCACGGCGATCGCTTTTCGATCTGTACCAACCCCTGGGTCGACGACCGCAAGGATGACACCTTCGGGCAAATATGCGGTCGAACGTGCGAGTGCAAGAGCACCGGCACGGACATCAAAAGGCGGGATCGAATGCGTGAGGTCGACAACGCTTACGTGAGGAGCGAGATCGCGAACAACTGCGGTGCACACCCCGACGAACTCATCGGCGAGTCCGTAATCAGAAAGAAACGAGATGGTCTCGAAGCGCCTGTTCACGACTGTGACGCTAACGCCCGGTCGACTCCAACGGCCGCATGTAGCCAAGTCGCCGGAAAATTCGGCACAGAGAGATCGACCCTGTGAAGGAGCAAAACAATTTCAGTGCATCTGGCGATGACGCTCTCGTCACCACCATCAATGAGTCCGATGCGCTTCATTCTGTACAACCGAAATGTCAGCCGCAGAAGAACTGATCGAGAGCTCGGCAAACATCAGTTATGACGTGAAATATGGCGTGAAAAACGACTAGGGCTAGTGCCAACCCCCCGATGGCACTAGCCCCGTCGGCGCTTCCGGTTATCACCGGTGCGGCTCAACAGAAGTCATGTTAGACCGAAAATCACGGTGTGAAAAGTGCCACATTGGGGAAATATTTCACAAGCGCATAAAGATCAACTTGCGCCGAGTTCACGGCTACGGGTTTTCGCTGCAGTCACAGCATTAGCCACCAGGGCGCGGAGGCCTTGTTCGTTAAAAACATTGAGTCCGGCTGCGGTGGTTCCTCCTGGCGATGTCACAGCCTCTCGAAGTCCGGCAGGGTTGCCTCGAGCAGTGAGCAGCGCTGACGATCCAGATAGCAGTTGAGTCACCATTGGCTCAAGCACCTCTTTTGGCAAACCTGCTTCAGCTCCCGCAGCGATCAAGGCCTCGGCAAACGCAAACACATACGCCGGCCCAGAGCCAGTGAGCCCGGTGACCGCATCGAAGTGTTCTTCATCGACGCGAATGACCATCCCGACTGCGGTGAGTAGTTCTTCAGCCCAGTCGAGCACCGCAGGATCGCTCCTAGCATCTGTGCAGATCGCGGTTACCCCTTTGCCCACCATCGCTGGCGTGTTGGGCATCGAACGCACGACGTCAACCCCGTCGCCACATGCGGCCCGCAACATTGCTGTTGTGATGCCGGCTGCAATCGACAACACACGCTGGGCGCCAGCGGCCATCGCAGCAGCCGCAACCTCGGCGATCGCCGGAGGTTTCACGGCAAGCACTGCGGCACGACACGTTGGTATCGACTCACTCACCAACACCTGCGGAAATTCTGCGGCAACCACCCGTCGACGCTCAGCCGAAAGCTCGACGACTGCAACCTGCTCAGCGGTCACGATGCCGTCCCGAAAGAGTCCGCCCAGCAATGCGGCGCCCATATTCCCGCCACCAATGACGACTATCTCGCAGTCGTGTCGTATCTCAGCCATACGAAGACGCTACCGAGTGCATCCCGGTGGAGGGTTCTTTGCTGGCCGGGGCAAGGTGAGGCGCCCGGGTGGCCGGGAATCCAACCTCCCCGATACGGCCCACCCAAAGCACCTCAAGTATCAGAGGTGAGCGGGATTCCCCGTACGAAAATGTTCGTACTCGGCGGGTATTAGTCGGCGAATCTGCGAGCGAATCCGAGGCGGATCAACGCAGGAAAGGCATGCTCAACTGTTTGGTACAGGGTGCCAACAACTCGGTCGAGTTCATCGGTGGTCACTGCGCTGTCAGGAATTGCACCCCGGAGATAGATCGCGTCTTCGTGGCCGATAGAAAAGTGGGCGCCGACCAACCGATCGTTCCGGCGCAGAAGTTGGTCTGCGAGCTCCGCCGCGTTGTCTTCTGGCGCCGGCATGACATAGGTCTCGTATCGCAAAGTTCGTTGTCCAAGGGTGAGCCAGATCGTCACAATTTCTTTTGATTCTCCCGCGAGCCGCACGTACCAGCGAGGTTCTCCGAACGATGTCTCATCGCTGGTGCCTCGATCGATCGCGAGAACATGTTCGCCTGCTTCTGCGAACTCGTTGAGCCAGTTGTCGATCAACGTGACGAGGTCAGCAACATCCGATGGCGATTGCAATTCGCTCATCGGCACTCCAAGAGACCTGCCGAGCGAAGCTCGTCATACACCTCGTTCAGGCGAGATGCGGCGGCCGTCCATGAGTAGTCGAGTGAGGCGACTGCGCCTGCCATCGACATTGAGCTTGCCATCGCTGAATCGGAAAGCACTGCATCGAGTGCTTCGGCGAATGCGGAAGGTGTGCGGGAGTCGACGAGAATTCCTGTCACGCCATCATCGACGAGCGAAGTGAGACCCCCGACCGCACTTGCCACCACTGGAGTACCGCAGGCCGCAGCCTCAAGCGCGACTAACCCGAAGCTCTCGCTTCTGCTCGGTACAACGATGACGTCGGCGGCTCGGTAAAACGTCGAGAGCAGGTGGTGTGGCTGTGGCGCAACGAAGCGAATGCGGTCAGACAAACCGAGTTCGTCTGCAAGCAAGCGCATTTCTTCTTCATGCGCATGCCCTTTCGATCCACTCGCACCTCCGACAACTAATAAACGAGCATGTGGTTTGTTCATGAGAGCAAGCGCGCGAATTGCAACATCGGGGCCTTTAAGTGCCTGTATGCGTCCGGCGAATAACACCAACGGGACGTTGTCGTGCTCGCCGATGGCCTTTCGAGCACCGCGGCGATCACCAGGGCCGAAAATTGCGTGCTCAACACCGGGCGACACGATGACCACTCTTCCCGCAGGAACTCCGTAATGTTTGATGAGTTCTGAGCGCTCCGCATCACACGAAACGCACACCGCGTCGGCACAACCAATCTGTGCAGCTTCCGCAGCTTCTCGGTAGCCGGGCTCGAGATCTCCGCCGGCGCCTTTCACTCGGGCGAGGGTGTGAAAGGTAACAATGAACGGCACGTCGAGGCGGTGTTTGAGAGCATGCCCGACTTTGCCGCTCAGCCAGTAGTGAGCATGCACGGCATCAACTCCGCCACGGGCTTCAATATCGTCGACAACGGCCTCTGTGAACTCATCGATGATGTCGGTAAGCGCCTCTTTCGGCAAGTGATGCGGGCCGGCTTGCACATAGATAACCCGGTGCCCGGGCTCGACAACGACTTCTCGGGGGAGCTCAGCCGCATCGGCTCTGGTGTAAACGACGCACTCGGTTCCTTGTTGGGCGAGTGCAGATGCCATTTCGCGCACGTAGACGTTCATGCCACCACTGTCGCCAACCCCGGGTTGAGCAAGGGGTGAGGTGTGGAGAGAAATAATCGCAACGCGCCGTCGCTTCTCAGTCGTCACTAATAGCGAAATCTATCTACTGAGACTGATATTCCCGAGCCCGCGGTCTTCAGCTAGTTGTTCTCAGAGTCAAGAAATTCGTCGACGTGGACCTCACCATCTCTGAATCGGCGCACAAGTTCGGCACCGAGGGCATCGATCTGCTCAAAGCGTTCACGCCGATCTGTTGAGATCTCTCGTTCGAAGTTGGTAAGCACATTCGTCAACGAGGTGAGTTCGGCTTGGGTTAGTTCTTCCCCCGATGAAAGGCGGTTGAACCCGTGTTCGGCACAGAGTTGATCAAGTTGGACGGCTCGAGCGTCATTTGCCAGATGGTCGTCGTCGGCTCGCGGAGCGCGGGATGCTGAGGGAGGCCCAGTGAGGTGCTGAGAGAGAACGCGCTGCAGCTCCCCGGAGAGATCCTCTTTTGAATTGTCGCCTAATTGTCGAAGCTCAGCGGCGACGAGATCGAGGCGTGCCTGCGCTATGCGACGAACGTAGGAGACTGCGTCATCTTCATGTTGTAAACGGTTTCGTTCGGCGCGTAGTTCATCAAGTGACAGCGCTTGCAAATCGAGTTCAGAGGCCATCACATTCCTCCTGAGACCGGCGGGAGTACTGCGATTTCATCGTTGTCACCCACGGGAGTTGATTCGTCTGCGTCATCACCATTTACCCAAATCCGGCAGGTTGGTAGCACGTCAACAAATCTCTGCCCATACCTCCAGGAGGCAGCTGCCAGCACTTCACCAACTGTGGCCCCATCAAGTTGATCGCTGCCGGTGCCTGCGGCTTCTCGAGCCGATGCAAACATTCGAAGCACTGCCACGACGTAGATAGTAGGTGACGACACTCATTTAACCGAGGAAGCCTCCGCAGGTTCGGTGGGGGCACCGGTACCATCAAGGGCTGTGCCGACACCTGTTCCAAGTTTGCTTGTCATTCGACATGGCCAAAGCCTGTGGAACGCGCTCGCTCGATGGCAGGGAATGGCTGATATCGATCTCAGCGATCTTGGCAGGGAACAGGCACGCATCGCAGCCGCACAGCTCGCCGAGGGTCCACACGGATTCCGCCGAGTGCATGCATCAAAACTTGCGCGTGCGAGAGACACAGCGTCGATTATTGCTGACCACCTCAGGCTTGATGCTCCTACAACGGACGAGCGTTGGAACGAGGCCGATGCGGGGCCGTGGCAAGGGCTCACACCTCAAGAAATTAAAGAGCAATGGCCAGGATTTCTTGAGCGGAATCGTCGACCCAATGGTTTTGAGCCGTACGACACGGTTGTTCAGCGGTCACTTGAGGCCACAACCGAAATTCTGGGCTCGATAGAGCCTGATCAGCCAACGATTGTCGTGACGCACTCCGGGGTCATTCGGAGCCTGCGTCGCCATCTCACCGGGGCGAGCGAACGCGCCCCGAATCTTGGTGGTTTGTGGCTTCACCTTGTAGGAGGTCGTGTGCGTCCTGGACATGATTTTGATCCTTTGAGTGCAGCCGAGGTTCGGGAATTCTCCGAAGGTCCTGGCCAGGTCAACTGATCTGCATCGAGCCACCTCCGGACGCCGGCATCTCACATGGCTCCGTGAACGCAGGTGGCGGTAGCCTTCGCAACCGTGGGAACCGCAAAACGCGAACGCAAAAAAGCAAATAAGGCCGCTCGTCAAGTACGAGAGTTTCGTCAGCAACGCATTGACAACGCTCGACGACGCGCAACGAAGTGGGGAACGCTGATCTTTGTTGCTCTCGGTCTCGTTGTCGGCATTGCAGCGCTTGGCGGCGCGTTCTCAAGTGATGACGTTGCGGGCAACACATCTGCGGCCACCGAGAACTCGACTTCACCCGATGACACGACAGCAACGACTGAACCTGCAATTGATTGCCCTCCTGTTGATGGCTCGACTGACCAGCAGCAAAGTTTCGAGAGTGCTCCACCGATGTGTATCGACAGCAATGCGAAGTACTCCGCAGAGATCGTCACAAATAAGGGCACGGTCGTGGTTGAGCTCGACAGCGACAAAGCACCGCTCACCGTCAACAACTTTGTGACGCTCGCTCGCTACCGCTACTTCGACGGCATCGAATGCCATCGCATCATCCCTGGCTTCATGGCGCAGTGTGGTGATCCAACCGCAACGGGCGCCGGTGGCCCCGGCTACACATTCGCTGACGAACTCCCTGAAGCCGGCGAGTATCAGATCGGTTCGCTTGCCATGGCGAACAGCGGCCCCAATACGAATGGCAGCCAATGGTTCATTATTACCGGTGAGACCGGAGTGAATCTGCCGCCGAACTACACCCTGTTTGGTCAGGTCACCGAGGGTCTTGACGACACTCTTCCGGTACTCGATGCCGCCGGTAACCCTGAATCAAATGGGGTTCCGCCTCTTGAGCAGGTGATCATTGAATCGGTGACGATCACTGAGGTCTAAGCCTTGCGTTCCATCTGGTTGGTCAGCGACCAGAGTGCCCGAACCCGCCACCGCGGTCATCGCCTGAGAGTTCATCAACCTCGTTCCATGTGACCCCACCAACGCGCTGCAGCACGAGCTGTGCGATGCGGTCGCCGCGTGAGACCTCGTAGTCGTCGGTTGGGTCGGTGTTGATCAGCACGACTTTTAACTCGCCTCGATAGGCCGAGTCGATGAGACCTGGTGAATTCACGACCGATAGGCCATGTTCCAGAGCTAACCCTGATCGTGGCAACACGAAGCCTGCCCAGCCAAGCGGTATCGCAACGGCGATTCCTGTTGGCATGAGCACTCGCCCACCTCCGCGTGGGATGACAATGCTTTCCCGTGCATGGAGGTCGATGCCGGCATCGCCGGGGTGGGCATAGGTCGGAAGCGGCATTTCGGGGTCGAGTCGTTGAACATCGACCCCGAGGTCGTCAGCGCCGGTAGTCACGCGCCGCTCCCTCAAGGGGCTCTACTTCAAGCGTGACACCATCGATTGCCACCACTTTGACGGTGTCTCCGGCGTTGACCGGGGTAGCGCGATTGGTTCGTGCACGCCAGTCGGCTCCTCCGACGTTGACGACCCCTTCAGGGTCAACGCTCTCGACAACGGTGCCTTCTGAGCCGACCATCCATTCGCGGCCGATTGTTGGTGTGGCAAATCGTGTTCGGGTCATCGATGGCATACCGGCGGTGAATGACAAGATGACACCGCTGATGCCAGCGACGAGCGACAACCATGTCGGGCGCAACGAAGCCCCCGGAACAGATTCGAATAGCCAGAAGCTGCCAATGATGGTGAGCACGATGCCAATTCCGGTCCATGTGCGTGGCAGACCAACTTGAACATCGACAGCAAACGCAAGCATTGCAAGAACGATCAACGCAACTGCCCATGAACGTGCGGGAAGTTCGGCAATGCCGTAGCCGGCGAGCAGAGTTGATACTGCGCCGACGAGCCCGGCGACGCCGACGCCGGCGGTGAAGAATTCAAAGATCAGCAGACCAAGCCCAATGAGTAGGAGCAGGTATGCGACGGGCGGGCTCGCAACGGTATGGAGGAGTTGGTCGAAGAGACCGAGCTTCGAGAATCGAGGTGTTGCAATGGTGTTGCGTTGCACCGTGCCCTCCTCGGTCACTACCTCTTCCGTTGTGACCAGAGTGGTCACACCGTTGGAGTAGCCATTGAGGGCATCGAGCATGTTCGCAATCGTTGCAATGCCCTCGTCGGATACGCGCTGGTCGAGCACGCCGAGGTCCCGTGCTTCACTGAGGCCAACAATGTCGCCGGCAAGCGGAGCGATGCGGGCGGCCCCCTCTGCATTAGGTGCAATGATTCGTGGGTCAAGGGCACCGATTTTTGCTCCTGGAGCCATACCACTGACATCGGCAACGGCAAGAAGATGTGCCGAGGCGCCTAGTAAATCAGCGCCTGTCGGGCCCACCCAGACCGCTACGGGGATCTGCGAGTTATCGATGGCGACCAACACTTCATCAATTTCTTCGTTGGTAAGCAGCGAGCCTTTTGAGTTCACCTGCAAGATGAGCGCCTGAGCCCCATTGGTTGCTGAGCGTTCAACGGCGGTGATGATTTCACTCGCAACGACGTGATCAAGGAGACCATCGACCTGCAATACATCGACCGGTGCGACATCATCAGCGGCCGACACCGCTGCCCCACCGAATCCAAGCACGGAGAGCAGGATTCCTAGAGCGATGACTAATCTGCGCACAAGTGCCTCCAGAAACATGTGAATGGTCGAAATTGCGATGAACGGTTCCAGCAACACGGTTGCCCCGTGGTTACTGCCTGATGGAACACTACCGACGGCAGAGCGGGGAGCGCGAGTGCTCCTGGTACTTGGTAAGGGCGGGGTTGGACGCACGACAACCACCGCTCTGCTCGCTCACGGAGCTCATGCAGCGGGGCTCAAGGTGCTTGTTGTTGCGATCGACGGCAAATCGTCACTTCATCGGTTGTGTCCTGATGAGGTCGATGTTCGGTCAGTGTCTGCGGGTTCTGCGCTCGAGGATTACCTGCTTGACCAAGGTTTTGGGAACTTCGCTCGCCGACTTGCACAGTCGGGCGTGATCGAAGTTGTTGGCGCTGCTGCCCCTGGAATTCACGATCTCGTGGTGCTTGGCAAGGTGAAACAGTTCGCGAATGCCGGTCAACACGATGTTGTAATTCTTGATGCTCCGGCCACAGGTCATGCGACGTCCATGCTGTCGTCGGTCTCGGGGTTGCTCGACATTGTTGAAGGGGGTCCGATTCGTGAACAGGCCCTCGATGTTCAGCGGCTGCTCATAGATGCTGATCGTTGTGGTGCGGTGGTCGTCACCAAGGCAGAAACGACTCCAGTTAACGAGTCGATCGAGTTAATTTCGGCCATTCACAGTGTTGATGTCGCCTTCGCTGGAGCCATCGTAAACGCCGTTGAGCCTGACAAGCTGCTCATCAACCTGCCGGAGAAAGAGCGTTCGCACCTTCCTTCTGAAGTCGCAGAGGTGATTGATGCCGCCATCGCCCGCCATCAACAGTCTCGACACAACATCAGCCGATTCATCGATGCCCTCGGCAACAGCGTGATGGAAGTTGAGAAACTTGCGACTGCCGACCTCAACCGAGATCTCGTCGCCGAACTTGCGAACTCTGCTTATGGAGAACCGGTTTCATGATTACCGATCTCATTAGCGAACGATCAGTAATTGTCTGTTGTGGTTCAGGCGGTGTTGGAAAGACGACGATGGCTGCCAGCATCGGGCTTGCTGCCGCCACTCTTGGGCGAAAGGTGGTGGTCATCACTGTCGATCCCGCACGTCGCTTAGGTGATGCTCTCGGTCTCGAGAATGGCCTCGGCGCTGACCCTGCCCGAGTAGTGCTTCCCGATGATGTCTCTGGCGAGCTATGGGCAATGATGCTCGACCCGGCTACCGAGCTTGAGCGCGTCATTCGTACAACGGCGGTTCGCCCTGGCCAGGCCGATGAGGCACTGGCAAATCCGTTTACTCAATCGATTGCGACCTCGCTTGGCGGCACGCAGGAATACATGGCAACTGAAGCGGTCTACCGGTTGACATCAGATGAGGCATTCGACCTTGTCGTTGTTGATACCCCTCCGAGTGACAAGGCGATGGCCGTTGTTGAGGCGCCCGACGTGTTGGTGAAGTTCCTCGATCATCAGGTATTCAAGCTGTTGATGGGAACTGGTGGCCGAGCGGCTCGGTTGTTGTCAGCTGCCACTCAGCCCTTGCTGAGAGCAGTCGGCAGGGTGATCGGATCAAATGTGCTCAATGATGTGGTCAATTTTCTTCGCGCATTCACTGGCATGGAAACATCATTTCGACAGCGGGCGATCACAGTGCAGAAGATGTGGCGCAGCGACTCGACCGCGTTCGTGCTCGTTGCGACGCCGACCACTGAATCACTTAATGAAATCTCACGGTTTAACGACGAACTTGTTTCTGCGGGGATTTCTTCCACTGCGCTCATTGCGAACGGCGCAACCAAAGAAGTTTCGATCCACGCCGGGACATCGGGGCATCTTCCAGCATCTGCAGCCAAGTGGTTGAGGTGGCAGTCAGATTTGGCAGAGTCAGAGCGCACCGTGTTGAGGGCACGAAATACCGACCTACCTGAAGTGGCAATGGTCGGTCGCTTGCACGAAGACGTCCACGATGTGCATGGCTTATTGCAGCTTGCGGATGAACTTGTCTCAACCAGTTCAAGCGAGAAATTGCAGTGATGCGTCACTGAGATAGCCTCACGGACGTGCATATTCTCCTTGCCACCGATGCCGACTGGGTAGTCGACGAAGTCACTGCAGCTCTCGGTGACAACGAAACGTCATTCACCGTGTGTCGTGAGGGTCGCCTCGTTTCCGAGCTCGTTGCGATCGGAAACATCGACGTCGTGATCGCCGACCTTCAAATTGGGTCGATGGGCGGAATGGCAGTTGCGATGGATCTTCGCCTCGACGCGTCGTCGGGCGCAGTTCCTGAGACTCCTTTAGTGATGTTGCTCGATCGAGATGCTGATGTGTTTTTGGCGCAACGCTCCGGAGCCGAAGCTTGGCTCGTGAAACCACTTGACGCGCTCCGATTACGTAAAGCCGTCACTGCGGCGGTCGCAGGAGTTTCATATACCGAGGGTGTCCCCCTCGAAGAGGTTGCGGTCGAGGCCTCCGATAAGGAAGAGACTGGGTCGGCTGACATTGAAACTGCTGAGGCAGAAACAATCGACGCCGGATAGGCTCCTTAGCCGCTACGGGGTGTAGCGCAGCTTGGTTAGCGCGCCACGTTCGGGACGTGGAGGTCGGAGGTTCGAATCCTCTCACCCCGACCACTTTCAGGGATTTGCCGTATTGCTGTCAGGATGGGTCCATGGCTACCCCAGATTCCCTCTCTATAAATGCTCTGTTCTCCGTTGCCGGAAAAGTTGCCGTCGTCACTGGTGGCTCTAGAGGCATCGGTGAAATGATCGCAGCTGGACTCCTCGCTAACGGAGCGAAGGTTTACATTTCATCGCGCAAAGCGGAGCAGTGTGATGCGACGGCAACGCGCCTGTCAGAAACCTACGGTGGCGAATGCGTTTCAATTCCTGCTGATCTTTCAACGATGGAGGGCATCGGTTCGCTCGCTAACGCAATCGCAGAGAGCGAGACCCAAGTTGACATCCTCGTGAATAACGCCGGAGTGTCGTGGGGTGCTCCAATTGAGGAATTCCCAGAGAAAGGGTGGGACAAAGTATTTGACACCAACGTAAAAGGTGTCTTCTTCCTCACGCAGCAACTTTTGCCACTTCTCGAGGCTGGAGCAACCGGAGATGACCCCTCTCGTGTCGTCAATATCGGATCTATCGACGGACTCCGTGCACCGATTTTCGACACACACTCGTACGGTCCCTCGAAGGCAGCAGTTCATGCGCTGACTCGTGAAATGGCGACCAAACTTGTCAAGCGCAACATCGTTCTTAACGCCATTGCTCCCGGCCCCTTTCCCACGTGGATGCTTTCCACGGGAGTTGGTGGTGGTGGCGATGTAGAGAACACAGACTGGGATGGCGTCGCCCGCACGAACCCACGCAAGCGTGTTGGCACTGCAGAGGACATTGCTGGTCTCACGATCTTTTTATGTTCACGCGCTGGGGCATACACGATCGGCGAAACCATTTGCTGCGATGGTGGGGTAGCTATTTCTTGATCGTCAGCAAATCTTGGTGGTCAGATCAGAAAAACTTATGAAAAAGTGCGAGAACACCCCTCGTGAGCGCTCTAGAACGTTGTGCCGAACAATCGGCACTCGAACAAGGGAGAACAAGCCGTGAACATCAATTTCAAAACCAACCGAAACTTCCGGGCCACCGGAGTCTTAATCGCCACATTTGCAATGCTCGGAACTGCAGCATGTGGTGGTGCAGCAGAACTCGCAGAATCACAACCCACGACCATCGCACCCTCCGAGCAAGACATCTCTGATGCTGCTGAAGTCGACAATATGGAGGAGCTTGAGGAAGTGGTCTCGGCCCTTCAAGATGAAGTTGATCGTCTTCAAACCGAGCTGAATGAAGCTCAAGAGGTCCCATCGGAACCGTCAACTGAGGAGTCGTCACCTGAGGAGTCGTCAACCAGCTCCGCAACTGCGACCTCGGCAACGGGGACAACAGCGCAGGCAGAAGAGCGAGTATCCGAGGAAATCGTCGCTATCGCTGCAACACCAGAAGTAGAGGGCGAGGATTGCGATGACGTAAAGGATCTCAGCCGATACACGCTTGATGTCAACGGTGATACAGAAGTCATTACAAACGACCTTGTGAACTCGGGTGATGTCTGCGATTTTTATAGCTTTGAAGTTGACGGTCTAGACAACTCCAACATTAGAAGCGGGGTCCTTCGATTCATCCTCTCTTGCGATGAGGAGGACCGATTCATTGAGGCCAACAACCAGGGCCGCGGAGGGTTCGATTGGCGTGTAGGCGGCCCTGACGGGGTCAAGTATCACTGTGGCGACAGCTGGGAGCAGAGTGTCTACTACCAGTCATACAGAAAGAGTGTTGCGATCTACGTCAACCCTGCACGAAGCGAGGGAAGTGCCAACTACCAGCTCACAGTGATCGCCACCCCAAACTGACGTTCTGACTCTCACTACACGCCGAGAATCGGCATGTGGCAAGCCGGGGTTGTTCCAGCGTAAGTTGGGACAACCCCGAACCGCGTCTACGTGTCCAAACGCTTCGTGCGCTCAACCAAATGCTGTGCACCGATGCGTTCACAGATCGCTGAGAACTCAGAAGTTGGCCCGTTCCATCGCCAATCGTCCACCTTGCCAACCTCGACATCAGTGACAAGCGTTGCCAAAGTTCGATACAACATCGCGTCATCTCGACGCGTCGCAAGGGTATTTGCCAGCTTTGCAGCTCCGCGGAGCCCGATTACATCCCAGCGACCCGCCTCATCAGGAATGTGTTCAAGATGTTGATAGCGAGCGAGCACCAATGACGCGCTTTTTGCTCCCCACCCTTGAAGCCCTGGGATACCGTCCGCAGCATCTCCGACAAGCGCAAGCCAATCGGAAATGCTCAACGGTCCCACACCATACTTGTCAATTACTCCGGCCTCGTTGACAAAAAGCCCTTTACGGCGGTCGTACTGCACCACTCGGTCACCGACCACGCATTGTCCCAGATCCTTATCTGGGGTCACGATGAGCACTTTGCCAACTCGCTTATCCGCGTTAGCCACCGCAGCCGCTGACGCGAGCGCATCATCGGCTTCGAATTCAATCATTGGCCAAACCGTCACGCCCAATGCCAAAAGAGCATCCTCCATGATCGGAATCTGCATGGCGAGTTCCGGCGGCATACCAGATCCATTTTTGTAACCGTCGAACAACTCGTTTCGGAAACTTTCGATGGTGTGATCGCTCGCTACCCCCACATGGGTAGCGCCATCTGCCAGCAATTGAATTGTTGAGGCCAGCACACCTGTCGTCGCATCGAATTCTCCTGGGGTGCGAGTTCCGCCCGCGGTCGCACCAAAGTGTTGCCGGAACAGTTCGTAGGTGCCATCAACGACATGAACGTGCATTGCAACATTCTGGCGTAATGAGATCCGTGGCACCCGCGTAGGGTCACATCAATTCCTTAGAACCGACAACCTGTGATGATTGTTGAGGCTCAACCCGGAATTGATCGTGCTCAATCGTTTTCACGTGCGTCATGCTCAACGACAGCAGCTAGCCGCCGAATCTCTCATCCATCTTTGCGTTCGGGCACACTATTTTCCATGCCCGCCGTCACTGCCGACGCTCTGACACTTCCCCGAATCGTTCATGCTCCTGACTCGTTGACGCGCCCAGTGAAACTCGTGAGCGATGCTCCGAGTGGACTGGAGGGCGAAGGGTTCCCTGTACGACGTGCATTTGCTGGCATTAGCGATGCTGATCTTGACCCATTCGTGCACATGGACCAAATGGGTGAGGTGGATTACGCGCCCTTTGAGCCTCGGGGCACCGACTGGCATCCGCATCGCGGATTCGAGACGGTGACCTACATCATTGACGGAATGTTTCTTCATCAAGATTCACATGGTGGTGGTGGTTCGATCACCGACGGCGCAACGCAGTGGATGACGGCAGGTTCAGGGGTGCTGCATATTGAAACTCCGCCCGAGTCGTTAGTGGTCACCGGCGGCCTGTTCCACGGGTTGCAGTTATGGGTCAACCTTCCTTCGTCTAAGAAGATGACTGAGCCTCGCTACCAGAATCTTGAATCCTCCGATGTGGTGCTTGCGACTTCTCATGATGCCGGTTCGCTCATCAGAATCATTGCTGGCATTATCGAGGGCCATGAAGGGCCAGGTGGAACTCACACTCCTATCACCATCTGTCATGTAACCGTGTCGGCAGGTCACCAGGTGATACTGCCCTGGAAGCCTGCCTTCAACGCGTTGGCGTACACGCTGAGTGGCGCAGGTTCGGTAGGAGCCGAGCGGGTGCCGATGCAGACCGGTCGACTCGCTGTGTTCGATGCTGGAGATTCGCTCACGTTCACTGCGTCAGATTATGAGAATCTTGATGTTTACGTGCTTGGTGGTGAGCCGATTCGTGAGCCAGTTGCGAAATATGGACCCTTCGTGATGAACAGCCGCGCAGAGCTACAAAAGGCCTTCGAAGACTTTCAAGCTGGTCGGCTTGGAACTGTTCCAGTAGATGGTTTGCGGCCTTTTCGAGGGTGAAGAAAGTATTTTGCGCAGAGGCCCCGTCGGCTGAGGCGACGGCCAGGCGATCTGCGGCGCACGAGCGATGCCGCTGAAGGCTGCTCCCTTCCGGGCCTGACCTGATTCACGGGCGCCCGTCGCACAGGACCCGACCGTCACCTCACCCGTCGGGGCCCGACGTGCGAGAACGATCTCACGATACCGGGCGATATCGTGCAGGAACACAACTAGGAGAGGTGCGAGAGCGGCCGAATCGGCACGCTTGGAAAGCGTGTGAAGGGCAACCTTCCGTGGGTTCGAATCCCACCCTCTCCGCCAAGGGATTTAGAAAATTGGCCTAAGTCATCGAATAGGTAAAACCCCAAGCGGCAATGCTCTCTTTGGGGACACGTCTAGCTCATCAGAACAGATTTCATCCCAGCCATCGACCAACCAATCGAATTCGTTTTTTCTTCTGGTCTGCAATACCTTTTTCTTGATGTTCTCTCGAAAAGGGTTGGTTGCTCTTGCGGCGATATCGGTCGCAGTGGGAGGAACAATGACGGCATCAGCGTCGACCTCCCCTGTCCAGGTTGGGTCCGACATTGTCGGTGAAGTAAGCGGAGCGGTGACTGCCTCAGCTTCAATAACGGGTGTCACCCTTGAAGGTCCTTCCAACTATCAGACCGGCACCATCGCAGCCCTCGGCGGTCTCTTCGGTTGGATCTCACTAAATGAACAATTGTCTGCCGGTCAGCGCTTGGTCATGGACAAGGATTTCTTCGATGACCTCTTCGGCGCATTCCCTAATCACAGCAACATCTCAATCGGCATAAAAGACCCGAGCACTTGGTCAAATTCGTCTCTAGTTTCTTCTGGCGCCTTTATAAATGACCAGTACCTCAAAATCGTTAAGTACCAAACCGGAAACACTATTGCGCGCCATTACACGGACGCCGGTAAAACGGGGCTAGATGCGGTAATCCTTACCTACGACGATTACGAAGCCTTTTTCGAGTTGACTGCCGATGGGAACAACATCCGTTTCGGTCAACAACACTCGAATACGAACCAGAACCCCGCTTGGCTTCACGATCTCAGCACCACTCAGTACACCGACTGGGATGTCGGCAACAAAGTCGAGACTGACGATCAGGGTTACGAGTACACGGCTGTTGATGTGGTCATGAGAATGGTCAGCCACCAACACTCTGGGCCGTGGGACACCGCCGATGTTGACTGGACTGGTCTGACGATAAGGAGCATTCCAACACCACTGAACATCACGTATGACAGCCAAGGCGGTTCCGCTGTATCTGATGGTGACGTAACAACCATTGCTGGTGGATCCATCGATGCTCTACCCTCTGACCCGACGCATGACGGCTACACGTTCTCCGGATGGTACACCGCAGGATCAGGTGGAACAGAAATCACGACCGGTGTAGCTCACAACCAGACTGCTGATTTCACGTTGTATGCCCAATGGATAGCAAACCCCACAACGACAACAACCGAAACCCCCACAACCATTGCTTCAACGACAACCGTTGCGCCGACAGCAACAACCGTTGTGCTTCCAGCCACAGGGTCATCGGACCGAACAGTTTCGCTAGTGCTCCTTGTGCTTGGAGTCGGTGGTCTCTTAGTGTTGTTTGCGCGCCGGCGACTGAACATCCGCGAATAGGTAGATTCTCCGCTCGAGAAACGAGTGAAAACAGGTACGACAAAGCGGACCGACCCAGCCAGACCGAACTGGCACACAAACACCTAAAACACCCTGCGGCGCACTATTCAAAAAATGTTGGCGAGACTGGGAACCGTTTTCCCGCCTTCATCGTCAAACATGTCAGCAGATGAGTAACGCTCTGCTCTACAGCCTCACTCACAGGACAACATGATGAACTACGTGAAGAACACCACAATTCTCTTCCTTGCCGCACTCACAACGACCGGCTGTATCGCCGACGACACCGACTCCGACGGACAGCACTCATCAGGTACCGAAACATCCTCTTCAGCAACCGAGCCCAACCCGCCCACCGGAGCGTTTGGTCGAACTGGATTGCTGTTCGACACCACATGCGACGCCATCCTCGATGAAATCAAAACGATTGCTCTCACAGAAGTAACTCCATGGGGGCTCGAAAGCGACTACTGGATTCTTGAAGAGGAATCTTTCATGGAAGTCGAAGAATCCGTTGGAGCGACTGAAATGTCAGACGCGTCGGCAGATTCCTCGAGAGGTGACTTCTCAGAGACCAATACGCAAGAGGTTGGGGTCGATGAAGGCGACATCTTAGAAACTGACGGCATCCGCATTTTCCGGGCATCTAGTAACCAACTTGACGTCATCGATGTCGAAACGCTTGGTGTGACCGATTCGGTCATCCTTCCTAATGGCACACACAATCTCGTACTCCACGATGGGCAACTCGCAGTGGTCTCGAACCTTTGGCAATCGTGGGACACCACGCACATCAGAGTCTTCACCGTCACTGAAGATGGCAGGATTGAACTTCAATCAACAGAGACCCTTGACGGGCGAACTGTCGGAGTGAGGTCAGTAAACGGTCACCTCCGCATCTTGTTAGAAACCTCCAACCGCGACCAACTTGACTTCGTCTCCCCATGGGAGGACAACCTGACCGAAGAAGAAGCGCTCGAGCACAACATTGAACAAATTGAACGCTCGACAATCGACCAATGGATGCCAAGAGTCTTCCAAGACGGAGTCACCAACTCAGCGCTCAACTGCAGTCAAATCGCGATCTCAGAGCAGTCACCAACCGCGCAAACGACAACCTGGGTCGCAACCCGCAACATTCACCGCAACGAAACCACACAAGGGCAACTTGGCATCATGTCGAGAGCTGACACAATGTACGCAACAGCGAACAGTATTCACTTCACCACCACGGCTTGGAACAGCGATGTTGAATGGCCTCAACAACCCGGGCCAAAGACATCTGTCCATTCTTTTTCATTCAACACGAATGACACGATGTATCACCTGGCATCGGGAGCAATCCCCGGCGAAACCATCGGTCAATTCGCCCTCAACGAACACGGAGACGAACTGCGCATTGCCACCACACGCAACGTTGACGGAATCAGCGAATCCGCAGTCACCATTCTGACGGCCGGCGACAACAGGACCTATAACGTTTTGGGTGAAGTCGGCGGCCTTGGCCTGACGGAGCGCATCTACGCAGTTCGCTACATCGGTGATCTTGCGTACGTCGTCACATTCAGAGAAACCGACCCGCTGTACGTGGTCGATCTGACTGATCCGACTCAGCCGTTTGCAGCTGGAGAACTCAAAATCCCAGGATATTCGAGCTATTTGCATCCGATCGCTGACGGCAAGTTGCTCGGCATTGGCCAAGATGCCGATGACAGAGGGCGAACACTTGGAACGCAACTCAGTCTGTTTGATGTCAGCGACTCAACAAATCCATTGCGACTTGACAAGGTTGATATCGGTGGAGCGTCGGCGGCTGAATACGATCATAGGGCTTTCCTCTGGTGGCCAGCAGGTGAATTCACTGCTA
>Ga0310343_10000138_pt1 | contig 31167 bp, 22 predicted proteins | sample HC15DNA2025_MG_FD_203519 | JGI IMG/M metagenome (GOLD analysis project Ga0310343, IMG submission 203519) | Marine microbial communities from station ALOHA, North Pacific Subtropical Gyre - HC15-DNA-20-25_MG | ecosystem: Environmental > Aquatic > Marine > Oceanic | place: Pacific Ocean: North...
TTTTTCACATTCGAAAGAAGTGGGAGTACGGTCATAGCGGAGGAGTTTACCCGGTCCCATCTCGAACCCGGAAGTCAAGCCCTCCTGCGTCTGTTACGGTACTGTGGTGCGAGAGCCCACGGGAAATACAGTCACTGTACCCCTCTTCTTTCACTTTTTTCAAATTTTTTTGTTCCACATTGCATATAACTAACTTGTACGCGCAACAATTCCATGGGGCTACTAGCAACCGAGGTTTTCGGACACAGCCAAGTAGGTGTTTCTTTAGCAGTAGTTGGCAACGTTCTTTTTCATCCAATAGGAGTTTCTGGTGATGAGCTAGAAAATATTTTATCAGTTTTAGAAACTGAATCATTTCCATTAAGTATCGGTGGATCAAATTTAATTGGGAGTTTAATTTGTGGAAATTCAAATGGAATTGCTGTTGCAGATATTGCAACACAAGAAGATATAGATAAATTAACATCATTTGGAGATGTTGTAGTTATGGAACATGGAGTTAATGCTGCGGGTAATTTACTGATTTGTACATCAAAGGGGGCTTTAATGAGCCCTTTATTGCCCGATGAAGGTGTTGAATTACTTTCTGAAGTTTTCAAAGTGCCAGGAATCTCAACTACAATTGCAGGCCAAGAAATATTGGGGAGTTTAGCAGTAGCAAATAATAAAGGTGCAATTTTACATCCTGACGTCACAGTTTCAGAAGTTGAAAAAATCAAGGATGTGTTGGGTGTTGACGTGATGGTCGGTACCGTTGGTTATGGTTCTCCTTTTGTTGGTGCAGGAATGGTTTCAACGGACGTAGGCGCTATTGTAAGTCCTGAAACAACAGGTCCAGAATTAAACAGGATTGAAGATGCTCTTGGATTCATTTAATTTTTCCATACGTAACAATATTACATCGTACTGTTGCAGAGGTCATTATGGGCGAGATGATATATCATGGAAAAGTCAAACAAGTCTGGAGTACTGAAGATCCAGAAATAATCGAATTTAGATATACTGATCAGATTTCTGTTTATGATCAAATAATTCCTAGTTTAATTCCCCGTAAAGGAGAAAGCCTTAACAGAACTAGTTGTCATTGGTTTAATTTAGTTGAAAAAGAAGGGATTTGTAAAACACATCTAATTGAAATGAATGGACCTGATAGGTGTTTAGCAAGAAAGTTCAAAGTAATTAGGGAGCCTGGTGAAATCCCTAAAGATATGGAAAATGTATTTGTTCCCTTAGAAGTAATTTGTAGGCATTATCTTTCAGGTTCTGGTTGGAGAAGGCATAAAAGAGGAGAATTAACCTCTGAAGAGTTAGGTTTTGAACCAGGAATTACTTTGGAAGAAGGAGCAAAATTGCCAAAACCCTATTTGGAAGTTTCAACAAAATTCGAAGCATTTGATAGATTATTGGATCGTAAAGAGGCTTTAGAAATATCTAATTTAGAAGGTCATGAATTAGACCGTATACTCGATATTGTTTTGAAAGTAGATGAGATAATTGATAGAGAAGCTAGACTTCGAGGTTTAATACATGTTGACGGTAAGAAAGAGTTTGCTTTGGGTCCAAATAGAGAACCAGTACTAGTTGATTCTTTTGGTACACTAGATGAAGATCGTTGGTGGGATGCAGAAGCTTATGAGAATGGAAAAATTGTTCAATTATCTAAAGAGTTTGTAAGACAACACTACATTGAAACAGGTCACCAGCCAAAACTTTACGAAGCTAGGAATTCAGGTCTAGAAGATCCTCCAATCCCCGCTTTACCGGATGAAGTAATTAATAGAACATCTGAATTGTATGCTGATATGTATGAAAGATTAACAGGTCAAGATTTTTAATTATTGGTGCGAGCGCATTAACACACCTGTTTTTTGTTTTTCAGCATCTCTCAAAATCATACTTAAGTCTCTTGCAAATGTTCGAACTCCTCCATCAAGTGGTTCATCAGCAGCAACACTCCATTTTAGTGTTTTAAGAAATTTATCTAGTATGACAATTTCATCATAAGTAAGGTATCCTTGAAGATTCATGCCCCATTTGCCAATTGAAAATCTTTCATGATTATGTACTGATTTTGAAAAACCTGAATGTAATTTTGAAAGTAAATCAAACATATTTTTACCCTCTTCAGAATTTGGTGGTTTAAGATACATTAACAAATAACTTAGTGGGTTTCCCTCACCTAGTGGAATCCTACCTAAACGCTCTTTTGCCTTTCCTTTTCCTAAAGGTGGATGTCTTTTACTTTCATCTGATTTTGATGCAATGAAAATCAAATTAGCATCATCCCATGGAATATCTTCTCTAGATTGTGGATTTTCTATACCTTGGTTTTGTATTCTTTCTAGTATCACGGGGTTATCTTTTAAAAATTGTAGAAAATCTTCATCAGTCGAGTCTAAAACTGTTAATAATTCAATAATCCCCTCACAATCAAATGGATCAAATGTATAAAATGGATTAATTCCTGAAATATCGTTGAATTCTGACATATTATCGCCTAGTCGTAGTAGCGTTTCCTAGACATCATTTTATTTATCTTTGCATCAATGTCATCTTCAACTCCAGAATCAGTTTCATCAATCTCAGTTATTTCAATAATTTCTTCTTCTCTAACTGCTTCTTCGGTAACTACTTCCTCGCTAGCTACTTCCTCGCTAATTAATTCTTCAGTAACTACTTCTTCTAACATGTTGTCTTTTTCATCTTCAAGATGCATACTTGCTTCTTCATTTTTATCATTTTGAATGAATTTTACTTCTGGTATCTTTTCAGTTCTCTCAACTCTTCTTGTATTGGTTTGTTCTTGTTTTTTAGTTTTAATTTCAAGAAAACCAAATATTTTAGCAAAAGCCAATAATACTATTGCGGAAATAACTGTCCAAGCCCAATCATTACTTTCAATAATTGGTGTAGTAATACTTGGGACCAAATATGTGAAAGTATTATCTTCTTGATTATCATCCAAATGCCATGGTTTTTCACAGTTTAAAGTGAATAAAATTTCATTAGAGGTGATGTTTGGCCTAGAAATTTTAATTGTTGGTGCAACTTGACCTTTTGTCATGTCTATTTTCCATTCAGAATACCATTCAGATGTACTTGATCCTGTTAATGTACAATGTACATCTACTAGTTGTTCATAATTTTCTCTTCGCATGTTAATTGTTAGGTCTTCATTATCTGAAGAAATATCTACTGATGAAATTCCAATATTCCAATTAGAATGGGGAATAGTTACTATTTTTGTTTCACTATCTAATAAATTCCCAAAACCATCATAAATTTCAATGTTAATTAAGTGTGTTCCTCCAACAATTGTCCAGCTTTCTAGTGTGAGGTTTTGGGTTGTTGAATTTCCAATTTGTACACCCGAAATACTTTGGATTAATTCCCCATTAATCCTGAGGATTATGTTCCAACGAACCTCGCTAATAGTTTCGTAAAATTGACAATTTGCAATTATATTAGAGTTAATGCTAGTTCCCGTTTCTAAATCAGAAATCATAGAATTTTTTAATTCACAGTTAGCATTTAAATCAGGTTTTTCAAGTACAATGACTTTATATTGTAATTCATTTGTACAATCGTTTAAATTTAGAATCTCGCAAATATCGTATTCAAATATGCCTGGACTATTTATCTCAATAAGTGATTGACCTTCATTCATGTCTCCATTTATATCAATTTCAATAGCATCATTAGCATAGCCCACAAAAACAGGGCTAGATCCCCAAGAAATTTCTAAATCACAACAATGTGCTTTAACGTTCAAAGTAATATTTTGTTCGAAACCAGACGGGTCTGAAATTTTAATTGTTTGAGAGTGATTATTTTTATCCCAGTTTTCTGGAGGAATTAATGAAATCGGAACTCCCTTAGTTGCGCCAGAGGCAATATAAAATTCGCCTGGTGATGAAATTTGCCAACCTTCTGGAATATCCAAATCAATTGTTATTTTACTTAATCCATTACCTGTATTTTTTATCCAAAAAAGCGGATATCCTCCATTTTCATTGACAAACCAATTTTCTTCAAATCCTACTTCTATTGAATATTTATTTGCTACTCTTAGTGGTACTGAGATTTCACTTCTTCCATCTAATGAATCACCATCTTTGACGATTAATGTCATGATGCCAATTTCTCCTGCCATGGAATTAGATGGTGGTATTATGTATAATTCCACAGAAATTGATTTTCCAGGTTCTACTTGTATGGTTTCAGATATATTTGTGATATTCCAACCCGTTGGTAACACAGGAATTAGTATGGGTTCAACTATTGAATTTCCTTTATTTTCAATTTCAAAAGTGATATTTGAACCTGAATTTTCAACGTCGAGGTTTGAATTAATTAATTTCAATGACCAACCACTATTTCTTAGAACAGTTATCTTAAAATTTAAATCAGCAAAACTCTTTGAATCTGATATTAAACTTAAATTATAAAAAAGCACACTCTCTTTCCAGGCAGTACTAGGGATTGTTAGATTAATTCCAAACATGCTTGATTGATTTACTTCAATATTCCTTTCTTGATCAACATTAACTTCCCAGACAGATGAATCATTGATATTTTGAATTGTTTCTATAGTTGAACTCCATTCCATAATGTCTAATAGATTACCAGTATTTGTTACATTAAAGGAAATAAATACATTTTCATTTTGATTGGCATTAAATTCAAATCCACTAATATTCGATACGGACCAATTGTGGTGTTGTTTAGCGCTTATTGCAATGTCTTCAAATTCATAAAGACTTGAGTCTACGAGCGATGTGATTGAGATCCTTACAATGATTATTTCACCTGCGGGAGAATTATTGGGGATTGTATAATCAATTGTAGGGAATACACTAGTGTCAACATCGAGAGTGAATGTGGAAACTGGGATGAAAAATTCTATCCCCGGGTCTTCTTTAATATCGCCTGAATTAATGAATTCTGCATTTAGTTTGAATGAGTCTTCTCCATTCCCTTTATTTTTTAATTTGACAATTAATGTATTTGGTACATCTACATCCACAATTATAGGCTCATTAAATGGTTCTACAATTTCTACTTCTGCACGATTAACTTGTAAAATATTGATGCTGAAATTCAAACTAATTCCAGATTCAATTTCCGAATTAATTGTATGGAGTAATGGTGGTGATTGACTCGGTATTGAAGCATTAATCCAAGTAAGTTTAATTTCTTCAGATTGAGTGATATTTAGTATATTTCCGTTTAAAGTTCCATGACCTTCAACTGACCAAATCCATCCTGGTAATGTCATTCCCGAGGTGGCAAGATCGATTACCAGATCTCCTTCACTTGAATTCGAATTTAATTGCCAAGATAATTCCACACCAGGTATACTTTTTACATGAGGTGGCTCCATGGCAATTGAATTTGCTATGAATGTAAATTCTATTGATTTACATAAACTATCATCTTCTGTTCCAATACATCCAGTAAATATATTTTTTACGATTGAACCTAATTCTACAGATTTAGGAACGGATACCACTGCAGTAAATTCTCTTACTTCGCCAGGAGATAATGTTATGGAATAATATGGGCCACCATTTTGATCGAAAATAGAGGGTGTTGTTTGCCAATTATTTGAACTCCATGTTTGACTAGTTAGTCTTTCTTCAGCATTACCTAGATTCTCTATTTGAAACCATGCAGATGCATTTTCTCCCCTTAATCCGTGACCAGTAGAAATAGAATTACCATCAGGGCCTGTGATGGATAATCCTCTTGTCAAGTTCACTTCAATTGGAATAAGAAAGCTTTTACTGATTGATGGGTTTGAATCTAAAGTCATTGTAACTAGAAATGATCCTGTTTCAGAGCCTTCAGCATCGGATGGGATAGTAACTAAGAGATTCGGAATCCATTCATTTCCTTCAGGGTCTATATTGACTGATTGGCTTATTTCAGGATTTTGATCAACTACAGTCCAATTATCTGGCATATTCGAATTATTTATTGTCATACTCCATTCTGCAGCGCGCCTTCCAACAGCTGAGATACTTAGATCTAACATTTCAGATTCACCAGGATTTATTCTTGTAGGTTCGGATGGTAGAGAAATTGCTAAATCATAGGGTTCTAATACTGTAAATTGAATGGAATAGTTATCGTTATCTGTTCTGGATTGAGTTAGATTGTTGTATGGATCTAATTCTAATCTGATTTCATGAGTTCCTAATTCTGCAGTCCATTCTACAGTAAATGATGAATCTATGGCATTTCCACTAGGTGAGCTTGGTTCCATATCAAAAATTCTATTTGTTGAAATTAAGTTATTATTTACATAAATTCTCGCATCTACAGGTTCATCACTAGCAATTGTGCCATGATTGGCATATTGGGCGGTTATTTCTACAATATCTCCTGGATCCGCAGCAGAAGGGGAAAACGAAATACCTCTGCCATCTAATATTGGTGCAATATCAATATTGGCTTGAGAAACTAGTACATCACCAACTAGGATATCAAGTAAACCATCTCCATCCAAGTCTGCTATTGAAGGTGATGCCCAACTTCTTTTCCCTAGATCAATATTTTCATCCCACACGTCTGAATTTCCATCATCTCCATCATACGCCCTTAATGATTGTCCGTAAGCAACGATAATCTCGGGTGCGCCAATTCCGTTTAAGTCTAATGATATCGGTTGACTCATGGCAATCCCATCATTTGAATTTCCATCGAATGGCTCCATGTCTTCCCACCATCCAGAAGTGTCTCCAGTAATGTCTTCACAACCAACCCTTCCATGTCTATCTGAGTTTAAAACACCGTCTTCAAACCAAGTGACCCAACAAATATGTTCATGAATCCCATCATTGTCTATGTCTACAGGAAGGGGTGGAGTTTCAGCATATCCATTTGAAGCAGTAAATGATAATATTTCACTTCCATCAGTTAATTCCCATGCATGATAACTTGCGGCATCAACTGGTGAATTTTCGTCCCAATCTCCTGGTGCAGTAAATATCACTTCAGGGATATCATCATCATCCAATTGTGCAATTACGGGACCTGGTAATCTAATGTGCGGAACTCCACTATCTCCTTCTGAAATTAAAGATCTGGCATTCCAATCTAAAGAACCAGTTTCTGAATTTATTCTCCAAGCCCACATATTTCCATCATCACTATCTATTGTGGTAACTAATATTGCTGCATTCTCTTCGTCAATTTGAGCCCATGTAGGGTCAGATGGATGAGTTCCATAGTCTAATTGAATTTCCCAAAGTGGGTTATTTGGGGCAGAATTAGTTAATGGAATTGAAATAATCGTGGGTCTGTTCGTGGTATCATCTACTGTGGATAAAACAAGTTCTGGATCACCATCTAGTTGTAAATCTGCAATTAGTGCTTGTGTTGAAGCAAGATGACCAGCGTTAAATGAATCTGCAGAAATTCCAAGTTTTAAATCAGGTTCGCTGTATGTCCATAATAGATCACTTGAATGTTGGTCAGCATTCCAATTTCCTGCTTCCGAACATGATAGTTGAGGAGACCAAGCATCAACTTTAAGGCCAGAGGGCGTATCATAGGCAATAATAATTTCAAAAATCCCGTCACCATTAATATCTACTATTCCAGGTGTTGATTTCACATTTGAAGTCTCTCCTAAATCAACTCTCCAGGCTTCTCTATTTAATCCACCTTCAACAATTACTAACCAATCATTTTCAGAACCAGAATTCCTCTCAATTGTAAAGACGGCAAATAAATTCCCCTCTCCACATCTTTCATTAGTGAATTCTGTAGAGGATATTTGTCCAGAAAAATTGGCAATGGCGCTCCCATAACTTTGTACTCCATATTCATCATCAGCTGAAGATTTCCAATTAATAGAAGGTTCAGTAATAATTCCAAGACTATTCAATCCAAAACCACCATTAATTGAATGTGGTGGAGATGTAGAATTTCTAGTTGGGTTATGCCCGAATTGTGACCAAGGCTGATCATCTCCAGTCCAAACTTCTGAATTCATATTACTATTCGAACTATCTATTTTTGAATCTAGTTCTATAACGAAAGGAACCCACGATTGCAGCAAAATACAAACTATCGTGCTTACGACAAACACGAAATTTACGCGGCCTCTTCTCATTACCCTCACTATGGAGCCATTGTTGAATTACTAAAACATTAAGGTTTTAATTTCATCAATCAATAGGAATAGAGGTATTGATTAGGTGTCCGAATCGTTTTGAAATACTTATATGGGGGTCTTAGGTCGGAAGATTACTTCGACCTCTCTCTCTTGAGGATCACCAGTGACGGACAGAGTGGGATTATCCCGCTTTGTCGACTGGAATTGAGAGCGGGAAGTAGGTGACATACGATGTATATGCAAGCAACAATGGAAGACACGCTCCGTATTCCAGCGGAGTTTATCCGTAAGGGACAATCATTGAATCAAAGAATAGATGAGTTAGCAACAGAAGCTTTTGAAGGAAAATATGATTCTGAAAACAGATTTGTATTGGTAACTTATGATCATGAACCTCTTGGTAGAGGAAGAATAATTCATGGAGATGGTGCAATTTATCAAAAAGTCAGATTCAAAGCAATACTTTTTGTTATGCAAGAAAATGAAGTTATAGAAGGAGCAATTTCAGAAGTACACGATTTCGGTTGCTTCATTAGAATTGGCCCCGTTGAAGCACTACTACACAAATCACAAATTATGGATGACCACGTTGATGTCAATCAGGCGATGAGAAGAATTGAAGGACGTCAAAGTGGTAAAGAATTGGGAGTTGGTGATCCAGTTAGGAGCAGAATCGTATCATTATCATTCAACCCTGCAGACCCAAAGAATTCGAAAATTGGTTTAACTTGTAAGCAGCCAGGCTTAGGTGGCTTAGAATGGCTAAGTGAGGATAGATAGGTGGTGAAAATGGCTCAGAATAAAAGATTTGCATGCGGTGAATGTCATATGATATTAACAGAATCAGTAGACCAGTGTGTCCATTGTCCAAGTTCTCCTGTAACTTTAGATTGGAGTGGATATGTTTTGATTATGGACTCCGATCGTTCAGAAGTAGCTCAACGGCTTAATATCGAAAGAAGCGGAGAATACGCATTAAAGGTTTCAATTAGGTGATATTATGGAAGTAAAAAATAGAAAAGAAAATAATTTACTAAATAGAGTTGAAATAGAATTTGAAATAAATCATTCACAAAAACCAACACCTAGTCGTAAGGAAATGATTGATTTAGTTGTCAAAGCGGAACCAGGTTCAAAATCTCAATTAGTAATTTTAAAGAGGGTTAATACTAGATTTGGTCAGGCTTTAACAACTGGTTTTGCGCATATTTATTCAGATGTTGACTCATTAAAAAATACAGAAATGGAATACATGATCAATCGACATTCATCAGGTGAAGAAGAGATGCCCCCCGAAGGAGATGAATCCGGAGGTGAAGAATAATGGCTGAAGGAAAAAACGTTTCAAAAAAATGGGAAAAATATTCAATAGAGGGCGATAAACTAGTTAGGAAGAACGACTTTTGTCCTAAACCAGAGTGTGGGCCTGGTATTTTTTTAGCACGTCATAAAGATAGGATAACTTGTGGAAAGTGTGGATATAATCAGGCTGAAGAGAATTCTAGTGAAGAAGAATAATTAAGAGTAATGCTCAGAGAAACTTCCTGAGTTTTCTAGTACTATCCATTTTTCCTTATGCTTAAACACCGATTTTCCGATTTCTTTTCTATTTGATTTCTGAATTTCAGACTTCGACCATAGAATGTCTTCTCTCCATTGACATATTCTCCAGCAATTTTTTTCCAGATCCCATTTTGCATCATGTACGGGACCTTTTTGTTTCATTTTTAATGGATTCTTGGAATCTAACTCCTCAATCCATAGTACAAACCCATTAGGACTACAAAGTAATCTTTTATTTTCATAAACGAATACTTTTTCAAGAATATTCTCGAACTCAACTTGACCATTTTCAAGAATTTCACCATTGTCTTTGTTAATCAAAAACCATTCTGCGGCTTTCGACCAAACAAGAAGTCCCTTGTCCGTAATTTCTATTGAAATGATAATATTGGCATTTTTAATTTTATTTTTCCATTTTATTTCAGGAATTCTCCATAACTCATTAGATTCATGATCTACACAGTAAAGTCCTCTTTTCCATGAGTTAAATACGATAAATTGTTCATTTGAAATTAGTGCTAATGGTTCAGAGTCCAATATGTGTGACCACTTTGAACTTTCAACTTGAGGTTGTGATTTTGATTCTAATTTTCTTCTTAATTCTGCACGAGTGATCCCGTTATTAATTTTAGAATCAAGATTAATGGATGCCATTCTTGCAATCATTAATTCTAAATCAATCCAACAAGCAAAAAGTGTATTTTTTGAAACAGAACTTATTGAAATTGATGTTGGGAATGGTTTTTTATGTTCAAATTCAGCAGTTAAATTTTCATCAAGTATTTGTATTTCCCCATTCATTCCAATTACTAGAATTCTATTGTCTTCTAACTGAAATAATTTTTGAGGAGGAAATATAAGCTTGCTGTACACGTACCTCCCTACATTATCTCATAGATAATCACTAAAGACGATATGCTATCATACTAAAGATTCTCCGAGTAACATGGTCGAACCGGTAATTTTGATTATTATTAGCGGTGGCGATATAGCTTCTACAAATCAAGCTAAGTCACTATTAGAAAAATGTGAATGGGTCGAAGGTAATTTAGTTGAGGGTTTTAACACTTGGAATTGCCATACTGTTAGAATATGGTGGAGAGATGGTGGGGTTTTATTCGAAGATAATTTAGATTTACGTTGGGAAAGTGAAACAGGAGAAAAGGTATCTGAAGTTATTTTCCCAAGTCGTCATGTTGCCGCATCAGGGTTTCCTTGTTTGACTATTCATCCAATTGGAACACCACAATATGATTTAGCTGAAAAACCTCCGTTCGGGGGTAAATCAGCAGATGCACCTCCACCTTCTCCTAGAATGAGTTCATGGATGCAGGAATTAAAAAAACAAGCAGAATCTCATGAATTATCTGAAGAATTTTCAATTAGCTTTGAAACTACACACCATGGACCTTGGATTTCTGTACCCTCATTATTCATTGAAATCGGTTCTAATGAAGAAAAATGGGGTAATGAGAAAGCAGCTTCAGCATTAGCAGATGTGATCATTAATGGATTAAATCTAAACAATCAAGATACTGTTCCAAAAATTACGGCTGAGAAAGTAGTATTTTGTTTGGGAGGTGGGCATTATGCTCCCCAACCAATGAGGCTTTCCGATAAAGGAGTAGTGTTAGGTCACATGTTAGCAAGTTATGCTCTAATTATGGATAAAAGTGATTCTGATACGGATGATGAAAGTAACGTAAAAGGCACATGGAAACAAGCGATTTTATCCGCATATTTATCAACAAAAAAAGCGAACCCAGATTCTGAGGTATGGGCATATTTAGATAGAAAGTCATTCAAAGGTTGGCAAAGAAAGGCAATTAAGAATTTTTTAGATGAGGAGAATATTCCTCTCGGTAGAACTGAAGATTTTTTAACATAGAATCATAATTATCAAATTTCTAATTCTATTCGCCGTGATATGGCCGGTGGTATTTTTGGACGTGTGGTAGTATCGATGCTACCAATTATGCCCAAATTTGTTATTGGATGGGTAGCAAGAAGATATGTTGCTGGAAAAGATCTAGAATCTGCTGTAAAAGTGATGAAAAAGTTAGAATTAGAATCTGCATGCACTACCTTAGATGTTCTTGGAGAAGAGATTAGTACTTTAGAAGAAGCAGATTTTTTTGTTGAAGAGTATAGGAGAGCAATTTTTGCTATAAACAAAGAAAATTTAAATGCTAATATTTCAATTAAACCTACAGCATTTGGATTACTTTTAGATCGGGAAAAAGGACTAGAAAATATTAGTAAAATATGTGAATTGGCTGCTAAAACTGACATATTTGTTAGGTTAGATATGGAAGATCATAGGGTTACTCAAGACACTATTGATGTTGTTATTGAAATGCATTCACGTAATTTAACAAACGTGGGGTGTGTTTTACAGTCTAGATTATTTAGAACCAAAAAAGATATTAAAAATTTATGTGAAAGTTTGAAAGGTCATGCTGATTTTAGATTATGTAAGGGGATTTATTTAGAACCTAAGGAAATATCTCATACAAATTATCAATCTATTGTGGATTCTTTTTGCTCAGATATTGATTTAGCTCTTGATTTAGATGCGTATGTTGGAATCGCAAGCCATGATATGAAAATACTAAATTATTCTAAAGAAGCATTAAAGAAAAGAAATTTAGGTCCTAATCAAGAAGACTTAAGGGAACATTCCTCTAAGAATAGAGTTGGTAAAGGAAATGGTTATGAATTCCAATTTCTTTTGGGTGTAAGGGGTAATGTAAGGAGGAATTTAGCATCTGAGGGTCATTTGACTAGAGTTTATATTCCCTATGGAAGCCAATGGTACGAATATTCTATGAGGCGATTAAGAGAGAATCCAGATATTGCTTGGCATGTATTTAAGGCAATGATTTTTCCTTGGAGTAATAGAAGATAATTTACTTCTTTTCTGGATTAGGGTTATACCCTAATTTACCTTCTTTCCAGGCTTGCCTTCGTTCCCTAGATGTTTTTGGAGCTTTTCTTGGAGGTGGTGGTGGCTGTAAATATAATCTTTTTATTTTGTATGCATCAAATTTACCCCGAAGAGTAGATCCTCTAGAGGTATTTATTGATCTAATTCTCCATTTTTCTCCTTCATATTCAATTATTGAACCTGCAGTAAATACTCTGTCTGGCTCACAAATAATTAATCCTGAACTAGAAACATCACCCTCGGTCATAGTAACTTTAACTCTTACTTCATCAAATCTTATTGCGGTAATTCTTCCAATTCTTTCAGGTAATGATTTTCTCATGAATTTTTTATGAGTAGATTCAATTGTGTTAATTCTCCATAATTTATCATCGTGTTCAAAAATATCGTCTATTCTGAACATTTCATCATCGTCAACTTCAATTTTAGCATTAGAGCTAGTTGGTCCATCACTTAATAAAAATGCTAATTTAATGCCTTTATTCGGTCGAATATGAATTTTATGAACGATGGAACAATCATAACATCTAATCTTAACATCTAATCCAGAGCCTACTTCTCTCTTTCGAACAATTTCATGTTCCTTCTCAGATTCGCATGTAGGGCAAATTGCAAAACAACTTGTTTCTGAACTATCCATTAAAGTTAACCTGTTAGCAACGTGTATTTCAAAACTTGTGATGCGGAATGTTGAAAATATGGATGCCCAGCAGTTATTATGGACGAAGTTCCATCTGAACGGGATGCTTTTGCTTGGCTCCTGAGTGAAAACATTGAATTGGGCGAGGAAGAACCTAAAATTGCTGCAGCAATAAGTGAACAATTAGCTCATATGGAGTTAACTTCATACGATGAATTCACATTAAGAAGAATAAGGGATGTGGCAATAAGACATGATCCAAAAAAGATTATCGAAGTTGGTGGTGGAATTGGTCATTTGACTGCATGGTTACTAGATGCTTTTTCTTCAAAAGTTGATAAACCAGAATATACAATAGTTGAGGGTGGTAATAAATTTGCTGCAATTCTTCTAAGATTAACACAGAGATTTAATGCAAGTGATTGGGTTCGTGTTTCTGGAATGAGGTTTCAAGAATTAGCTGGTGAATCTAAGGCTTGGTTATTGTCTAATCAAGCATTATTGAATAGCAATTCCATGGAGGCTACAGGTGCGCCAGCATCTTTACCTGCTGATTTAATCATTATTGACGTTGGTGAATTGGAACAAGTTGAATGTATTCAAGAATCATTACCATTATTATCAAAAAATGGTTTGATCTTAACGGTTGAACCTAATGTGCCATTTGAAGGCGCATCTGAAGAAGAATCAAACCGCTTTCAGTTATGGATGGATTTAATCCGCGAAATTCAGGAAACATACAGAATTGGATTTGTACCACTCAAAAAAACAACACTGGTCGCTATTATGTCTAAGTAGCCCTCTCGATTAGAATATCAACTTGTAATAATCCATATCCATAGTAATCATCATGTTCATTTGAATTTGTTCTTTGTAAACAGGTTTCTTTAATCCATTGCTTTACTTGTTCAATTACTTCAATATCTCCACCATTTGAACCATTTCGAGATAAGCTTGGATTAGATTGGAGTAACAATGCTATGGCTGAGGAAACATATACAGTTGCAGCAGATGTTCCACTAGCAGTTCCATAAGTTGATTCTGTAGGTTCATTTTCACCCTTATTTGTTGAAACCAGAACAGGAATACTTTCTGCAGGGGCTACTAATTCGGGTTTTTTATCAGGATCTTGTCTTGCTAATTTTGGAGGGAATATTTGGAAATCGTTCGAGCCTTTGCTACTACCGCTCCAAATAGTGCCCTCGATGCCAACACCTCCAACACAGATTACATTTTCAACATTACAAGGACTATCTACATCTTCATCTGTTTCTTCTTCACCATCATTTCCTGCGGCTGCAATGACGTAAATTCCTTCATCTAACGCGTCATTAACTGATTCTTCGACTAAATCACCACTGATGAGAGATGGAATTATTCCTGGAGCGCCTCCTAATGATAAAGAAATTATGTCTGCTTGATTATTTCGACACCAATTAATTGCTTCAGACACAATTTCGTCAGAACCAGTGCCTTCTTCAGAAAGGGCTTTGGCGACTAGAAGACTTACACCATTGGCTACTCCGGTTAAACCACCTTTTGCAGACATGATTCCAGCCATCATGGTGCCATGTCCGTGGTCATCATAAACCGTTTCTTTTGAATTTACAAAATCTTTCCATCCATCTAATTCTAAATGCCTCAAGTCAGGATGCGTTAAGTCAATACCAGAATCAACAATACACACCATGATGCCTTGTCCATTAATTTCCAAATTAGAGAAACCAACTAAATTTTCATAACTCTGCTGTCTGCTAGTAAGAAATGTACCTGGCCCAATCAAATCATCATTCCACCAATTATTCCATGCAACATATACTATTCCTGAGCCTAAAATCAATAAAATGACTGTACAAATTGCAATTACCGATCTAATGGATAAATCATCAAATTCGTCCCATTTATCATGTTCAACGTCAAGAATTGTTTTATCTTCTTGAAGAATTTTTTCTTTATCTTCCTGTTTATTTGATTTTTCTTCAATCAACGAATCACCATGCTTCTTGGTCACTAAGATGTTTTACTGCTGGCGCACTAATTCCACATTTTTCACATTTAATTCTAGATGGTATATTTTCATCACAAAGAGTACATTTAGAATTTATCGGCCCTCTTCCCTCACAATTTTCTGCTGAACAGTTAAGATTTGGCAAACCATCTCGGCCTCTAGTTACGGGTGATGGAGCATCGCAATCGGGACATTTGCCAACTTCCTCTTTCCAAATCTCCTCACCCAATAGCATATCGTCTACTTCTCTGGCTCTTTTTGACATAATTACTCTTTCACCAGCACCAAGCATTAGTTGTGGATACCATAATAGTATGCAAATTCCAAATGTCGAAAAACTTCCAAATATTACATAAATTAGTTGCCAAATCCAACTACCGTGGGGTCTAACAGCCACGTAATGAGCACCAGCCCAAGAACTAATGAATGCAATGAACGACCAAATTATTAGAGCAGCAACCCATCCAAATAAACTATGGTTATACAGAGACTCTGCCATAATTCGTGGGTCTTTATTTTGAAATTTTTCTTCAACATGCAGATCTCTAGTTTCTAGTACTGCCCTAGAAAAAACAATGCCTAAAAATATTGTAACAACAAAAGCCCCCAATAGCGTCGTAAAACTATCAGAACTAAATTCGAATGGAAATTTTGGGGCGCCGTTATGAGCCGCTATAGCCATTATTGTGATACTAAACCACATAATTATCAGGCTGACGGATTGACCTCTCATGAGTGGATAATGGTTCCAAATACGATATAGGAAGAATATCCAACACCCAATACTAAGAATTAATTGGAAAAAACTAGCTGCAGAAACAGCACTCAAGCCTCCATTCCCAAGAGGCCCAATACCTACTTTGAGGTAATCTCCACCATTTTGCAATTCTCCATCAAAAGTAATTGCGCCAATGATGATGGCTAAAGTACCTATGCCCACAGTTAAAAATTCGGCTTGTGACCACGATTTTCGTAACTTTAAACTCATAAATAATATCTGTTTTCTTAATTCATCAATTGTATTAAAAATCGGGTGTAATTCACTTAAATTTTTATTTAATTTTATATTAATTAAGTCTTCAAATTCACTAGCATCATCAGCATTAGTAATGGCGTCTCCCGGAGTCGATTTTTCCGCTCCAAGGGTAGCCGCCATATTTCCTGTCCCGCATCATTAACATAAGATAACTTTCTCTTTAAGGATACAAATTGTTTTGTTGTAAGACTCGTTATCTCACCTCAAATGAAAAAGAGCCACTGGCGAGAATTGAACTCGCGACCTACGCCTTACCAAGGCGTCGCTCTACCCCTGAGCCACAGTGGCAAATAACTATGCGTATCGTTAAGTTTTTTTAATCGCTCCTGCCAAAATACTATACTTACATTTTTTCAACTAATGCTGATACGATGTGTTGAAGCGGTGGTCGCATAGCCTGGTATTGCGCGTGACTGGAAATCACGTGTCCCTTGGACTCGGGAGTTCAAATCTCTCCCATCGCGTTTTCAATATTCAAATATTTTTGTAAATGAAAATTAAGAATTCAATAATTTTTACAAACTCTTGAGCGTGTGTTTCAAATGCCTAGTACGCACCCCTACGGGGTGCAGGGTGAACCAATGACGTCTGATTTTAGAAAAAATGAACTTTCAAATAAGAAAACTCTATGTGTATTTTTAGCATTAATTATGTGTCTTCCAACAGCGAATGCTGCATTTACAGAATGGTCTGGACCTTCGTATATAACTTCTTCAGGGAGTGAAACTACAACTAATGGTTTTGTAGTTCCTGGAAATGCTACTATTCTTGATGGTTGGGTTAACGTGGGTGTTGATGGGATGGTGGATGATGGTTACGGTTTATATTACAACTCATTCGGAACGGATTTTTCAAACGGTTCACTTGAAGGAACTACTTTAGATCACTACGGAGATATACTTTCTTTAGCTCCTGATCCTTTTGTTAATCAAAAAACTGATTTTGAATCAGGTTTAGAATATGATTTCCCAAATACAATTCAACAATATGGTTCTCAATACGATTTATGGTCTATATCAGATATGGCAATCTTAGGTGCAGTTCCTAATGCTGGTGTTTACAATATGCCATATGGGGATATACCCGCATCTCCTACTAATGGAAATTATCTGTTGGGTACCAATCCTACTTCTTCTGTAACAGGTGATATATTTCAATCTTTAGAATTACCAACTATTCTAACTCCTAATCCTACAAATGATTTGATTCTAAGTTTTGATCATTGGTACCATATTGATACATCATCAAATACTACAGGGGATGGTGACGGAGTTTGGTTAGAATACAGAGTTAATGTAGGAGATTGGACTCATCTAGCCCCTGAAGGTGGATATCCAAATACAATAGATACAAATTTAACATCATTAAATTACACTTTGGACGGAGATTATGATGGTGAAAATAGTACGCTTAATGTCTATGAAAGCCTGCCTACAAACCTTCCATATTCAGGTACTATAATTACAGAAGATGGTTCAATGGCTAATTACACTGGTTATGTGGGGTCTAAATTTAACAATATAGATCAAGGTAATGAAACACCATTCAATACAAGTGCCATAAATAACTCTGGAATAAAAGTAAGTATTATTCCTGCAGGTGCACCTTCAGGAGGTGTACATGGATTCCCTGTATGGGCGAGTACAGAAGCCTCTGGTTGGATAACATCAGTTTTTAATTTATCAAATGTTCCTGATATTCCAGGTTCTAATTCTATTCAATTCAGATGGAATTATCGTTCATCAGTAGATTCTGAAGAAAGACCTGGATGGTATATTGACAATATTCAGTTAGATAACCCTGGAGAATTAGCATATGATGCTTGGTTATTTGGATGCTCACCAGCAGATGGTTGTACCAATGCAAATGGAAATTATGCTAATCAAGGTGGAGGTTCTCTTGTTTTCCCTATTGATTTAAGTTCTGCAACTGTCGATCCTACAATTAATTTTGATGCACATTGGGCTTTAGAAGGAGGAAATGCACCTTATGGCGATAATATGTATTTTGAGGTTAGTAAAGACAATACAACTTGGGAAGATCTAATCCCTGTGGGTTCATCTCCCTCAAATCCAATACCAGGTTCCTCTTCCAGTGGAGTTACAGGCGATACACAAGGTTTTGAATCTCTAGAATATACTTATCCTGCTGGTTATGTAGGTGATTCTACTACTTGGTTCAGAGTGAAAGTTTCTACAGATTCTTCACTTGGATGTGCATATCCACAATATTCACAGCATTGTGGTGTGTTCTTTGATAATTTAGAAATTACTGATTCAAACACAGGATCTGTTCTTTTTTCAGATGATTTCCAAACAAATGTTAATGGGTGGCATGAAACAGCTCCATATGGGGGATTTAATCCACAGAGTAATCCAGGAATTGATGATTGGAAATATGTTGTGAATAATCAAGGGGCCTATTCATTTTCTGAAAGTTTTGAAAATCCTGTTGCAATAGGTGCTAATGGTTTTATTGCTGAAAACCTTTATGCAGCATCAGAATGGGAGTTTGGTGAAATCCCTAATCCACATCCTGGTTTTGGCCCTCTAGCGTTTCCAACGGGTACTCATGGGTTTGGAGTTGATTTTGCTGGACAATATAATTGGGCAGCGCCGCAGTTACACACACGTTTGACAACTCCAACATATACACTTTTAGATAATGCAACCAGTTATTTGTCATTTAGCCATTGGATTTGTGCTGAACCAAATTATGATGGTGGTGTTGTATTTATATCTGTAAATGGTAGTAATTTCACTCATTTCCAGCCCACAGTTCTTGGAGGGTATAACAATTCTTGGTACGATGGAATGATTGGAGGCCTTACTTCAAATAATCCTCTAGCAGGTTATGATGCTTTTGTTGGTCAAGGGTATGGTCAACCACAAAGTGGTGGGACTTGTACTGGTACTGGTACCACCCATCCTGGCTGGGAAAAAATGCGAGGGTCTTTAGAAGATTATAATGGTTCAACTGTACAATTTAGATTTGAATTTGCAGCAGATAGGTATTGGAATTATGACGGTTGGTATGTAGATGATTTGGGTATTGAGGTAGATTATTTCCAATTAAACGGAAAGTGGCAAAGTGAATTGCTTGCAATGGATGAATTAGGTGCAGGGTTTATTGATGCAATTATGGAAGTTCCAAATGGAACTTGGATTACAGGATCAATATTAAATGCAGGAGGACAGGTTGTTCCAGGTTTTGATAATTTGACAATACCGTTTTCATTAGCGGGTTTAGATTTAGATTTATATCCAAACATTCGACTTCAACTAAATTTTGGTACTAACGATCCTCATTTCACTCCCACCTTGACAGAACTATTTTTCGGCGGTATTAGATCTTATGAAACATTGTATGCTGATAATAATGGATGGAATCTACCAGAATCAGGTGTTGCAATTACAGATTTGGGAAATATGACTGTGACAGATGGACAAACTCATATTATTTCGAGTGAATTTATGTATTCGTCGAGACCTATGAGAACATTTGAATTGACTGGTTCTGCAGATGTAACGCTATTATTAAGTGATATTTCTGGAAATCTAATTGGTAGTTTAATGCCCGGACAACTAATAGTATTTGATAATCCTCAACCAGGTATTAAAGTTGATATTCAACTTGACCCTTCAGGTTATCTTAATTGGTTTTATTTAGTAGGATATTATACAAATCCCGCATTTAATCCACAAATTGATATTTTACGTGATGGAGATATAGATTGGGAGTTCCCTGCGGATCCCTATTATGGCCATTTTGGATGGCAAAATAGATTTTATGGAGTGTCAGAAGATGGTACTTTTACAATGTCTAATTCAGAAGATAGAGGATTAGAACTTGAATTTTCAGAAAATGAAATCATTTCTATCAATACATTAATTCCTGAAAACGCAAGTGTGGAGTCTGCAATATTACCTGTAATGGTGACATCTGACTTATACGATGCAAATATCTCAGCGTCATATTTAGGTCAGACAAATACCGTAATGCTGGTAAATGATTCTGTAGGCGCTCAAGCATTAATTGAGTTACCAATTAGTGGCGCTCTGACAGGTTCACAAACTGTCGTAGAAAATGGAAGAACATATTGGAATGTAGAAATAGATTTGAGTATGGATTTCTCGGGAGAGGATTCAACAGCTTCTGTAAGTGTTGGTTCTATGGCTATAGGCTATGATATTTTAGAGAATATTACAGGATTAGAGCCGACCTTTGAACCTTATCATCAAGCGAATAATGATAACGGTACAGCAAATAATGTACGTTACAATTTATCTTTGTTAGCAGACAGGGGGGGAGTTTCTCTGAATGGTTCTATTTATCACGAATTATTAATTACAAATGTTCCATTTGAACCTCCTGCTACATTTTATCCAGACGGCACTATTCAAACTGTAACAACTTCACACTATCATTTGGAAGATAATAATCTAATTGAAAAAGTAAGATTGAGGGCGACAGCATCTAGTGGTGCATTTATAGAAGTAGATGTTCAAGATTTAGATGGCACACCTACTTTTACACAAGTACTCGGTTCACAATTCCTTTCATTAATACCTGCAGAATCATCAGTAAACCTTGTAGATGACCAGTGGGTTATTGATTGGGGTTTCCAAGTTCAATGGGATTGGGATGATGAGCCAATTATTACTTGGAATTCACTAGCTATGGATGCAGATGGATATGGTATATCTCCATATTCTGTGGATTCTGGTGGTGCTGGATATAATGCAGTTGAAAATGATTTAATGGTCACTAATTTCGAGGTTTTTGATCAATTCGGAAGACTAGTCTCTGAAGATTCGTGGGTGGCAGCCAATAGTACATTGACAGTGTATGGAAATGTTTCATTCGAAGATTCCACAGATAGATTCCCAGAAATAGACGCTTTTAATGTAGTTGCTAATTTAAGTGGTGTATTAGTTAATATGACTTCACAAGAATCAGGGACATGGTCTGGAACTGTAGTAACTCCTGTAAGAGGAGATGAAGGTGCAGGAGTAATAATTCGTTATCCTTTATCTGCTGAAATAAATAGAGTTGGACCTGGGGATGGAGTTGAAGGAGGTTTTGATGAAACTAGACAACGACCAACTGTTGAGTTTAGAATTGACGATGATGCACCTACAGGTGAGCGTTTACAAATTTATACATCAGGACAATATATCGATGCTGACGGATATACTTGGGATCCCGCTAAAGAGATTTCTTTATTGTTTACGATAGCAGATAATCAGTCATTAGGTTCAGAAGTTACAATGCATTACTGGATTGAAGATATGCATGATTTATATGATCCTTCAATAAATGGAAAGAATGGTGTTCCTGATCCACAAGAATATGCATCAACAACTATGATGATTTTTAATTCTGGTGTTGCTGGAGAAGAAACGGTTAATTTCTTGCCAATTAATTTAGAAGTAAATCAAGAAAATAATAGGGTTAGTGTATACTTTACTGCAATTGATTTCGCTGGAAATCAATTAAGCAATGGTGGTAGTCCTGGTTTCGATACCGATTATGCTACAATATATACTGCAATAAACGAACCCACACAAATTCTTCAAGATTTCATTTATCTAGATACAGAGAGTGAATATTTGATGGTAGGACAAAATCATACATTATCAATGAGAATCGATGAGCCAAATGGAATTGGAACAGTTGATTACATCACAGTATACTTATTAGGGGAAACAGAGGAAACTTTGGGTGTAATGACATATAATCCTGTTACGGATGATTTTTCAACACCCGAAGGTAGTTTCTTAAAAATTCATGATGTGGAAGTTACTCCTTTCCAAGGTTCATTGTATAATCTAAATTTCTACTTCTCACTAGACTGGGATTTCCCTGAAGTTGCGAAAGGTGGATGGAATTTACCATCTATCGTTCTGGAAGATACAGACCCAGTTACAAATCCTGGTACATATGATTTGGTCCTAACAAATATTGGGACTAATAGGTGGAGTTTAGATAATGAATTAATGATTGAAATTGTGAATATGAGTGATTTAACACCACCAATGACCGCAGGATCTCCTGAATTACTTTATGTGGCGGAAGGTGATGAAGTATCAGTTACTGGTATGGTTAAATTTGCAAATGCTCGAGAACCAATTAAGACAATCCCACCAGATCTATTAGTAAATTTAGACTTTAATTATGGTACGGAAGAGGTTCATGGAGATTCAATAGTAACGGATGAAGAAGGAACTTTTGAGATAATTGTCACACTACCTACTAGAGCTCTAAGTGATCCAAGATTACCAATTCAAATGAGTATTACTGGAATTCCAGAATTAGGTACAGATGTTAGCGAGATTAATTCAATGATTATTGTAGACAGTGATGCACCATCGGTTTCATTTGGTGCAAATACATTTAAAGATTTGAAATCGGATGAGCTTTCTGCAGTTTTAGTTACAATTATTCTAAATGATGATGGAGGAATCGCAGATGGTCCATTAAATATTTACTGGGCTTTTACAGATGGTTTTGGCGGACCTGAAATAGTATGTAGTAGAGACAGCGCAGAAGTTAAGCAAACCTCTGGGGGGTCTGCTGGTTCAACATCTTGGACATATCAAGAAGCAATAGATATGACTCCAAATGATTGTTTTAGATTAAATATTGGTGATGGACTTAAAGTTTGGGTAGAAGTTCAAGATTTAGCAGGGAATATGCCTATTGGTGCTGGAACAGAATCTCAACCTCGATTTGTAGAGGTTGATGTTCAATCATTTAGACTTGAAATATCAGAAATTAATGTTCTTCCATCAGATCCTTATGTTGGTGAAACTATTACAATCAGTTATCTTGCTAAAAACGTAGGTAATAAAGAAGGAGATGGAAATGTATCTCTACAGTTCAAGAATGACTTTGGAAATTGGACAACAATTTCATCAAATACCGTTTCATTAACTGATGGTCAATCATTCCAGCCAGATCCTTTCAGTTACGAAATTGGTAGTGCGGGCTCATTAGAATTAAGACTAATTGTTGATGGAATGGAAAGTGAAGCATTCCCAGTACTTGGAGCCGGTGGTTCTGCAATTAATGTTGAATCTGGTGAAAGAGATGAGGGTGGATCGATGATTATTTGGTTTGGACTAGGTGGATTCATATTATTTGCAGTCGTTGGATCCATTGCTTTCCTAATTTTAAGGAGCAGAGATGAAGATGATTATCTTGATGATGCTGAAGAAATGATACAAAAAGAAGCACCTGAAGTTCCTACAAGTCATGGAAGGCAGGAATCAGACGAACCTGTAGATACGTCTGCGCACCCTGCTCTTGCAGAGGCAATGAATGCTTTCCCTTCTTGGGGTGAAGATGTATTGTTACAATATTTAGAAGCCGGATGGTCTGTGCAACAAATGAAGGACGAATTCTACGAATAATAGATTTCACATACTAAATCCGCGTTTAGCTTGCCCTGGAATTGTTGGAGCTGATCCATTTTGTACTCCATCAGCTTCTTCGGTAATTACAGTTAAAAGTGTATTTACTAGTGTTTTTAGTTGTTTTAATTCGTCCTCAAGTTCTTTGACTTTTGTCAGGTTCATATTTGATTTATCATCATTGTTTTTCATGTGCATCCCACCTTGGAACTAACCAAGTTAGAGGTGTTTCAAAAAATACGCTCTTGAACATTTTGGATGTTTTTTAATTTTTAATTCAATTTACGGACCTTGATTATTATTCCGTTAACCCTTAATCACAATCACAGGTTTTAGTCTAGCAACTGGTCTTGCTAAACCAGCACCGCTCGTCATTTTTATAATTTCATCAACATCTTTGTAAGCGTCAGGTGCTTCTTCCGAAAGTACATTTTCAGTTCTGGCATGGATTTGAATACCTTTTTCGATTAATTCATCTAGTAGTTCTTTTGAATTAATTGTCTTTCTAGCTTGGGTTCTTGATAATGCTCTTCCTGCACCATGACAAGAAGAATCAAATGCTTGATTACTTTTTTCAGGCCCAGCCAAAACCCATGATGCAGTTCCCATATCCCCTGGAACTAATACTGGCTGTCCGTATTGTGAAAATTTAGAATCAAGGTCTTTATGCCCTTTAGGTAATGACCTAGTCGCCCCCTTTCTATGTACGCAACAGTTACAATTTTTTCCATGAACGGTGTGAGTCTCAAATTTAGCAATATTGTGAGATACATCATAGAGGACATTCACTTCTGCATCTGAACCTAATTCCCTGTGTAGGATGTCACGGAATCTTTGAGTAACAGCACTTCTGTTCGCGAATGCAAAATTTCCTGCTGCTTGCATTGCTTGGATATACTGTTGGCCCTCTTTTGAGTGGATTGGAGCTGCTGCTAATTGCCTATCTGGGAGAACAATATCCCATTCTTTATGTCTCCACTCATTCCCCTCCTTCTTGTATCCTGATTCAAGTTTCTTCAAATGGTCAGAACAAACTTGATGCCCCAATCCCCGTGATCCCGTATGAATCATTGCTACGATTTGGTCAGCCGATAGTCCGAAACCTTTAGCAGAATTAACGTCTAAAACTGAATCTACAGTTTGTAATTCCAAAAAGTGATTTCCAGAACCTAAAGTACCTAATTGTCTAATACCTCTTTCTATTGCTCTTTCAGAAATTGTTGGCTCTTCAACATCTAAAATACCATTACTTTCAATAGAAATTAAATCTTCGAATTCGCCCCATCCTAGTTCATATGCAGCTTCAGCACCACCAGAAATTAAATGTTCTAATTTTGATTTGTTTAGTTCATATCCTCCTTTTCCACTCGTTCCAGCTGGAATAAATTTTGCTAGATTTTTTCCTAGTGACTTTATGTTAGGTCTGTCATTTAATGTAAGATTAGTAGTTACAAGTCTGACTCCACAATTTATGTCAAAACCAACTCCTCCAGGACTAATTACTCCTCCATTATCTACATCAGTTGCAGCTACACCACCTATGGGAAAACCATAACCAAAGTGCCAATCAGCCATAGCCCATACATCACCAACAATACCAGGCAGACTTGCAGTATTCCTTAATTGCGCAGGTCCTCTTCCATCTTGGTGCTTCTTCCAATGCTCTTCGTTTGCTATTAGGTTGGCATCAGCGTTCATCGAACCATGTTTTTTCATTTTGACCACATTTGGTGAAATTCTTTCGATATGTTCCTGCCAAGAATGGTCATCCATATTTTTCCCTGCGGTCACTCATTCAAATGCATTGTGGACTATTTTTTAACGCTGAATATTAAATGTAACAAACAATCAGGCATTACTATGGTCGGAGAAAATGCAGCCGCTGCAGCTGGCGGAGGAATGATGAAATGGTTGTTGTTGTTTTCTGGAATTGCACTAGTTTCAATTACTGCTTACGGGATTTATGGTCCTGAAGTAGACAATTCTCCCAAAATATTGGATGTTTGTGTTGAACACTCCCCTCAAGGGCTAAATCATTATCATCCTTGGCTTTATATTAATATTAACGGAGGTGCTGTAAATATTCCAACAGATGTTGGTGTGACTGAAGATTGTATGTATGCGATACATACACACAGTGGTGATGGAAAATTGCATATTGAGATACCACTTTCAAACCCAATGAAAATTAAAGTTTCAGATTTCTTCACTGTGTGGGATAAGGAGTTCAATGAAAATCAAATATTAGATTATACTGTTGATGAAGATCATGAAATTGTAATGACAGTGTTCCCAACAAAAGAAGATTATGTTAATGGAACAAATGGTGTGATTAGTACTGATTTTGAAAATCACGTTTTTAGTTCCGTTGATAATGATGGTGATGGAATAGCTGATGGTGATGATACCGTAGTGCTAATTGAGTATAAATTGAAAGAGAACTAGGGTGAATATATGCCATTACCCCCAATTGATATACCTTATTTGGTAGAAAAGGGGTATGAAAGAAGGAAATGTATTGAAACCTCTCTTTGGTATTGGTCAAGCGACCCAGATAGAGTAACTTGTGGAGATACTCACTTGGATGAATATACCTTCATTGGAGAACCTTTAATTTCAGGATTTAAAGAACGAGGATTAGAGTTAAAAAATAATATGAGGGAGAGATTTTTAAGATTTTTTCAATTAAGAGATCATGCTAAAATTTCACCTTATCCGATTCTAGCAAGATGGCGTGATGATATCCATTTGACAATAGCGTCAATTGCTGATTTTCAACCACATGTTACAAGTGGTTTAGTTGATCCTCCTGCAAATCCTTTGACAATCTCCCAACCTTGTATTAGATTAACGGATGTTGATGCAGTCGGACATTCTGGAAGACATCTAACTACCTTTGAGATGATGGCTCATCACGTGTTTAATAAGCCGAAAGAGGGAATTGAATATTATTGGATGAATAGATGTGTTGAATTATGTCATGAATTATTTACTGAAGAATTAGGAATAGATGCTTTTGAAATTACGTATGTTGAAAATCCTTGGTCAGGAGGCGGGAACGCAGGTCCTGCTGTTGAGGTAATTGTTGGTGGTTTAGAATTAGCAACTTTAGTTTTCATGAATTTAGAAGAGGATGAAGATGGTCAATATGAAATTAAAGGTATAAAATACTCAGAAATGGATTTACAAATTGTTGACACAGGATATGGTTTAGAGCGTTTTTGTTGGGCTGCAGCTGGAACACCAACTATTTATGAAGCAATATATCCAAAATCAATCGATTGGCTGAAAAGTTTATGTGAATTTGATAATAAAATTAAACATATTAATATTCAAGATTTAGATAACTTATTAGGTGAATTATCTAAAATTTCAGGGATTATGAACATTGAAGTAGGCTCAGATGAAAATGAAATATTTTCAAAACTAATTGAAAGGTTATCCGAAAGAAAAATTAATGTTGAAAGCGAACAAGTAAAAGAATTAATGAATACTTTATCAAAAATTTATGCTATACCTGATCATTTACATGCATTATGTAATATGTTGGGTGATGGATTAGTTCCATCTAATGCTAAGGAAGGTTATCTTGCAAGAATGATGTCACGAAGAGTAATGAGAATGAGGGATGAATTAGGAATTAATAAAACACTCCCTGAATTGGCCGAATTTCATTTAGATGTTAATTTCGAATTAGACTCATTAAAACAGACAAAAAGTGGCGTCTTAGAAATTTTATCAGTCGAAGAAGAGCGATATGCAGAAACCTTGAGGAGAGGAAAAAATATTGTTTCAAATGAGTTAAAAAAGCATTCTAAAGACATTACTGAACTACCTGATGAGTTTTATTTTCAATTAAATGATAGTCATGGAATTCCTCCTGGAATGGCAGTTCAAATTGCAAATAATATTTCAGGAGGCAATATTAGATTACGTTTAGGATTTAATGCGGAGATGGCCGAGAGACATGCAGAGTCAGTAAAAGTTGCATCTAAAGTTAAAAGTAAAGAATATTTTGAGATAAACCCTAGTTTAGTCGAAACTGAACTATTGTATTATCAAAATTCTTTTTGGTTTGAATTTAATGCTAGGGTAATCTGTTGTGAAGAGATAAAAGATGAAAATGATAATATTACTCACGCAATTTTACTGGATAAAACTGCATTTTATCCAGAGGGTGGAGGACAAGAGCCTGATTTTGGAGAGATAATACATCCTAATGGGACCTCTAAAGTTCTTGATTGTCAAAAACAAGGAAATTATGTAATACATTTCTGTGATTCAGTAATCCAAGTAGGGACGATAGTTCGCGGAATAGTAGATTATGATCGTAGAAAACAACTTATGGATCATCATACTAGTGTCCATATTGTTGGAGGTGCAGCTAGAAAAATATTAGGCCCACATGTATATCAAGCTGGTTCTAATGTGTCTGAAGAATACGGTAGACTAGACATTACTCATTATGAACGGCTTACTAGAGAAGATTTAGATGAAATAGAATCAATAGCAAACGAAGTTTTACAACAAGTAGATTCTACTACGAAATCAGAATTGGATAGAAAGGATGCAGATTCAATCTATGGTTTTGATTTATATCAAGGTGGTGCACCAAAAACAAAGAAAATTAGAATTCTAGAAATCGGCACCCATGACACACAAGCATGCGGAGGTACTCATCATGATGTTCCAGGTAAAATTGGACAAATACGGGTTGTTCGTTCAACTTTAGTTCAAGACGGAGTAGAAAGGTTACAAATTGTTGCTGGAAATGCAGCATTAAGTTATGGGAGAAAACAAGATCAATTAATTCGTGATTCTTCTTCCACTTTTGGTGTTTCAGAAAAAGATTTACCTAAAACCTCGAGTAGATTTTTTGAAGAATGGAAATTACAAAGGAAAAAGATTGAACAATTAGAAGCCGAAATAATTAGGCTTAGAACTTCGGGTGTAGATGGAGAAGACTCAAGCGAAGTTGATGGTGTTAGAATAATTATTATGGAAGTTGAAAGTGATATTAAGCAAATGACAAAAATGGTGGGAGAATTGACTCTAGACCCTAATAAACCAACCTTGGCAATTATTGGAAGTAGGGATAAAGGTGGTAAATTATTGGTTTCCATAACAGAAAATAGTATTGCTTCTGAAAGATATAATGCTTCGATAATTTTACAAGCAATTTCAAAATATATTGAAGGAGGTGGAGGTGGAAGACCTACTTTTGCACAAGGAGGCGGTTCCAATTCAGATGGAATTCCAAGTGCATTATCTGCAGCAAAAACATTAGTTTTAGGTAAATGGGAGGACGCAAGATCTGAAAATATACTTACTTCTAATGATATCGAGGAACTAATTAAAGTTGCAATTAAATTAGGATTAGAATCTACTGAAATTGGTCAATATACTACTAGAGTAGCTATTCAGCATGCAATTGCAGACGGTCATGTCGATGAAGAGGAAGCTAAATTAATTAAGAAAGCAGCTGAATTAGCAGGTTTATCTCCAGAGCAAGTTGAGAAAATATTCGAAGCAGTAAGTGATGGAAAAATTGATGAGGAAGAAGAAAGAATTCTTAAAAATCTACTCAGTTAATTTTTGAATGGCTTGTAAATCAAACCAAGAACTAGCTGAATTAATTGCATCCTTTCTGTTAAACCAATTAATTTCCTCTATTTCATCAATTTTCAAATTAAATTCTAACTCTTCTGAATTAATTTCAACCAGATAAGTAAAAGAAACAAATGAAATACCTGCATCATTGAAAATTTTTTGTGAAACTATGGATGTATTCGAATCATCAATTTCAAGAGTTATTCCTAACTCTTCCATAGTTTCTCTAACTGCACCAATTGTTGGGTGTTCATTATGATCAAGATAACCACCCGGTAGTGTCCAGCAACCAGTAAAATGCCCTCGTTTTACTTTTGCCAATAATATTTTTTCATTTTGATTACGAATTACTACTTTTGAAACAAGTCGATGAATTGAACGGTAAACTGATTCTCTTGCAGCAGGGTGGACACATGAATCTGAAATCACGTCATCTTTCCAGGCCCAATTTTTAGGCCATGATATTTCTGGTTGTCCCATTATTATTGTATTACTAGAGTCTCCGATATCTAAATTATATTTACCTTTCAAAGTCCACATAATTCCCATGGATTCAACTTCAGAAATGGTGGGTAAACGGAATATCCATCCATTTTCATCCTTTGATAGACTTCTCCCTTTGATTGGTATTTGTGGGCCATTTCCTTCTGAATCAACTAATAGTAACTTTCCATCATGCTCAAGGTGGATGAATGTTCCTAGGGCCATAATACATGGAAGAAGTCTAAGGTCATGAATGCAACGCTAAATTAATCAATTAATATCCTAGAATATCAGTTAACTGACTCTTATAAAAATCAGCAGAACCTTGCAGACTAGACAATTCATTTTCAGTAAGATCTAATTCAATAATTTTTTCAGTCCCATTAGCTCCAAGAATGATTGGAACTCCTATAAAAATGTCATTAAGTCCATATTCGCCATCTAAATAAGCTGATGCTGGTATCAGCCTTTTCCTGTCGTTTAAAACCGCTTCAGCCATGATGGCGGCAGCAGATCCAGGTGCATAAAAAGCAGATCCTCTCTCTAATAATTTAACTATCTCCCCGCCACCACCAGCAGTTCTTTTACTAATTGCCTCAATTGTTTCCTCATCGAGTAATTGAGTAATTGGAATACCTCCGCATGTAGTATATCTTGGTAATGGCACCATTGTATCTCCATGACCACCTAATACCATTGCTTGAACATCTTCTTCATTACAACCAACTTCTTTAGCAACAAAATGAGTCATTCTTGCACTATCTAATACTCCCGCTTGCCCAATAATTCTTTCTTTTGGAAACCCAGTTACTTTCCACATGTGGTATGTCATTAAATCTAATGGGTTTGTAACCATTATTACAACTGAATTAGGTGCATACTGTTTTATTCCTTCTCCCACTTGTTTAATAATTTCAGCATTTTTACCAATCAAATCTTCTCTACTCATTCCTGGTTGTCTTGGAAATCCACTCGTTACTACAACTACATCTGATCCTGCAATATCTTCATAATTTGCTGTTCCAGTGATATTTCCATCATAATTTAATACTTGACCATCTTGACTCATATCAAGTGCTTTACCTTTAGCAAAACCTTCGTAAATATCGAGCATAACAATGTCTCCCAATTTTTTTTGTGCTAAAACGAACGCACATGTTGCTCCTACATTCCCAGCTCCAATCACTGCAATTTTTCTTCTTCCTCGACTCATATTGTACTCCACCGAATCTGCGAAAATAAGGTGGGAAATAATCTTGACCGTTGTAAGTTTAAATTTTTAATCAAGTTAGTTTCAATAACCCCTTTTAACTCGGGTGTTCAATGAGACTAGGTGTGGT
>Ga0310343_10000139_pt1 | contig 31152 bp, 25 predicted proteins | sample HC15DNA2025_MG_FD_203519 | JGI IMG/M metagenome (GOLD analysis project Ga0310343, IMG submission 203519) | Marine microbial communities from station ALOHA, North Pacific Subtropical Gyre - HC15-DNA-20-25_MG | ecosystem: Environmental > Aquatic > Marine > Oceanic | place: Pacific Ocean: North...
TGGTTAGATAGTAAATATGAGGGAGATTCTTATAAACAATTTGATTCAATCTGGGAATATATGAATTCTATATCAAATCAATAAAAATCAACTATCTACTAACTCTTTGCCATGTACCCAATAGAAAAGAATCATGAGAAGGGTCTTGTGAGCGTAATTTTCTAAATTTTAATGAACCACCTGTAGGTCCAACTTTAAAAAAAGATATTGCATCATAGTCAAAAGTTATTAATGTGTCATCAATGATTGAAAAGGTTCCTGATTTACCGCCCATTGCCCAGCAATATCCTTCACAACTCGCATAGAAAGAAGAATCTGCTAAGTCTATTTGAAGTTGATTACCTTGACCTTTTGACCATGAACCTTGAATAGTAATATCATAAAGTTCATCATCTTGAGAACAACTTATTAAAAAAAATATCAGTACAAGTAAAATCGCTTTAAGTTTCATTTTTTATAAATCTCTCTAATCTATACCAAAATTTATGAGAAAAAAAATTAACTTCAAATTATATAAAATATATAAAAATTAAATTTTTATATTCTTAAATTATAGAAATGGGGCTATATATGAATAAACTAATTAATTTTATAATAGGGAGTACACTAATTTTGTTAATAACAGGTTGTGATGATAAATCAATATCTTTATCTGAAGAAGATTACGGGGTTTTAGATAATGGGATTTTAATAAAGCAATATATTTTTGAAAATGACAATCAAATGAAAGTAAAAATCATAAATTATGGTGCAATTGTAGTGTCAATTGAGGTTCCTGATAAAAAAGGTAAAATAAATGACGTTGTTTTGGGTTATGATTCTATTGACGGCTATGTTCAAGATCCGTCGTATTTTGGAGCAATTGTAGGAAGAGTTGGTAATAGAATTTCAAAAGGTAAATTTTCGCTCGATGGAAAAGATTATGCTTTGGCAATTAATAATAATGAAAATCATCTTCATGGAGGAATTCAAGGATTCAACAAAAAAGTTTGGACTCCTGAAATTACGGAATCAAATGGTTTACCTGCTTTGAAATTAACTTATTTAAGTCCTGATGGTGAAGAAGGATATCCAGGTAATTTGAATTTAGAGGTAACATATACGATATCAAACAAAAACGAATTAATAATTGATTATTTTGGGACAACTGATAAGGCTACCATTCTCAATCCAACAAATCATTCTTATTTTAATCTTTCTGGGGAGGGAAATGGTGACATTCTTGATCATGTACTAAAAATTAATGCCGATTATTTTACTCCTGTTGATAAAGGATTAATTCCATTAGGAAATCATGAGAGTGTTTTAGGTACACCAATGGATTTCTTAAAGCCGAAAAAAATTGGAGAGAGAATAAATAATGATGATAATCAGTTAAAAGTTGGTCTTGGATATGATCATAATTGGGTTTTTAATAATTGGGATGGTACACTAAAACTTGGAGTTACATTATTTGAACCTGAGTCTGGAAGATTTATGGAAGTTTTTACAACAGAACCTGGTGTGCAGTTTTATTCAGGAAATTTTTTAGATGGGACTAATATTGGTAAAAATCAAAAAGCATATCAATACAGATCAGCATTATGTTTAGAAACAGATCATTTTCCTGATTCACAAAATAATTCAAATTTTCCAAGTGTAGTTCTTAGACCTGGAGAAGAATATAAACAAAAAACTATTTATCAGTTCTCTACAAAATAATTTATTAAAATGAGTAAATTTTGATTTGAATATGAAAAATTTAAAAATATTATCATTCATATTATTATTATTTGGTTGTTCAAATAAAAATTTTTCTGAAAGGCCCAATATTATTTTTATTATGTCTGATGATCATGCAGTTCCTGCTGTGAGTTCATATAATGGATTTCTTTCAAATGTTTTTAAAACTCCTAATCTCGATCGGATTGCAAAGGAGGGCGCTATTTTTAAAAATGCCTATTGTACAAATTCAATTTGCACTCCAGCAAGAGCTAGTGTGCTAACAGGTAAATATAGCAATATTAATGGTGTGTTCACATTAAATGAAAAAATTTCAGATTCACAAAATACTTTCCCTAAAGAATTACAAAAAACTGGTTATTATACTGGAATGATTGGTAAATGGCATTTACATACTGAGCCAAAAGGTTTTGATTATTGGAAAGTAATGATAGGTCAAGGTTTATATCACAATCCTATATATTGTGAAATGGGTAAAGGCTGGTCACCTGATCCCGAAGATGGTACAGGAGTTAAATATGAAGGTTATGTAACTGATATTAATACTGATTTTGCAATAGATTTTTTAGATAAGAGACCAAAAGAAAAGCCTTTTATGATGATGCTTCATTACAAAGCTCCGCATGATGAATGGGAGCATAGTGAAAAATATTCTTCACTTTTTGAAGACATTGATTTACCCGAGCCTGAAACATTATATGATGATTATTCTACTAGAGGTTATGGAATTTATGAAAATACTCAAAAGATTGGAGAAAACCACACATTTTATGAAGAAGAGACTGGACATTTAAATGGTAGAGCAAAAAAAGGAGCCCAATATCAAACATACATAAAGAAATATCTTCGATGTGTAGCATCAATTGATGAGAATATTGGAAGAGTGCTTAAATATTTAGATGAAAATAATTTAACTGAAAATACGATTGTCATATATACATCTGATCAAGGTTTCTATCTTGGGGAACATGGAATGTATGATAAGAGATTTATGTATGAGGAATCATTGCAAATTCCTTTTTTAATGAGATATCCAAAAAAAATTAAACCCGGAACAATAAATGATGATATAATATCGAACGTAGATTTTGCGCCAACTATTCTTGATTTTGCTGGAAATAAAATTCCAAGTGACATACAAGGAAAAAGTTTTACAGGTTTTTTTGATGATTCTATAAATTTGAATTGGAGACAATCCTTATACTACAGATATTGGATGCATGGAGCACATTTTAATATTCCTGGACATTATGGTATAAGAACAAAAGACTTTAAGTTAATCTATTTTTATGCAAAGGGTTTGGGGTATTCTCATGAAAGATATTATCCAAGTGAAAATTGGGTTTATGAAGGAAATGAAATCAAAGATTCAAATGATTATTGGGAAATGTATGATTTAAGAAATGATCCTAATGAATTAAATAATATTTATGATAATCCAAATTATAAAAAAATTAAGGAAGAATTAAAAAACCAATTATTTGATTTAAAAAAATATTATAAAGATACGGATGAATCTTTCCCTGAATTATACACTCTCACAAAAAAATATTCCGATTAATTTTTAGCTGATTTTGTGATAAATACATTTAAAACAAAAATATACTTTCTTACAATTCCTTTCTTGTTATCTAGTTTTGCTTTTTCACAAGTTTTATTTATAAATGAAATCATGTCAAAAAATGATACATCAATCAGGGATAATGATGGTGATTTTTCAGATTGGATTGAGTTATACAATTCTTCAAATAATCCAATTAATCTTAATGGATATTATTTATCTGATAATCCAGAAATTCCTTTAAAATGGAGTTTTGGTCAAGTTATAGTTGATCCCGATAGTTTTATAATTGTGTATGCATCTGATAAAAATAGAAATATTTCATTAAATGATTTACATACTAATTTTAAGATTAAATCATCTGGCGAAACTTTAATATTATCTGATGAAAATGGCAATATGATCGATTCGATTTTCACAGGGTTAATTCCTTCTGATTTTTCAAAAGGAAGACAACCTGACGGAAGTGATAAATGGGTTTTTTTTGAAAATATTACACCCGGGAAACAAAATTCTTCAGATGGAGTGGAAGTTTTAAAATTAATTGATCCCCCTTTATTTTCAGATAAAGGGGGTTTTTATAAAAATCCAGTTAATTTGAGTTTATCTTTAGAAAATAGTGATGAAACCTTAATTTTTTATAGCTTAAATGGAACTGAACCTAGTATTAATTATATTCAACCAATTAATATAACAAGTACAACTGTTGTTAGGACTCAAGCATTTGATTCTGAAAATGACAAAAAAAGTAAAATTATAACTGAAACTTTTTTTATTGATGAGGATATTGACCATACATTGCCTATCATATCTATTGCTGCAAATCCAAACGATTTGTACGGAGATGATGGTATTTTGGAGGAGGAAAATTTTGTTTGGGGTCCAAATAATGCATTAATTGATGTTGAAATTCCTGCAAATATTGAAATGTACGAAAATGGAAACGGTAATTTAGCATTTAATCATCGTATTGGGCTTGAGTTATTTGGATCTGGATCTGCTTACGAGCCTCAAAAATCACTAGCTATTTATTTCAGAAGCAGATATGATGTCGGTGAGTTGAATTATAAACTTTTTCCTAATAGTCCAATATCAGAATATGAGTCTTTCATTTTAAGAAACAGTGGTAATGATATGTATAGCACCCACATTAGAGATGCACTTACGGTATCACTCCTTGATGAAAATACAAATTTAGACTATCAACAGTTAAGGCCTGTAAATATTTTTTTAAATGGTGAATATTATGGTATTCTTAATATGCGAGAAAAAATAAATGAACACTTTATTGAGCACCATCATTTTGTAAGTAAAGAAAATTTAGATCTTTTGTCTTACAAAGAAGTTCAGCAACCAGTTATAATTCATGGTGATATGAATCAGTATACAGATTTATTAATTTATCTGCATAATAAAGATTTGGACGAGAAAGATAGTTACCCATATATAGCTGATATTATTGACATTGAAAATTTTATAGAATATCAAATAATGCAAATTTATGTTGGCAATATAGATTGGCCAGGAAACAATCAAAAATTTTGGAAATCAAAGTATGAAGATAGTAAGTGGCGGTGGATAATATTTGATACTGACACAGGATATGGTTTGTGGGATGAATGGTGGCAAGATGGTAAAATAGGCTTTACTGTCAATCATTTTAATCATGCTACAAGTGTTGGCTATGAAGGAGGAGGATGGCCAAATCCTCCATTTTCGACTTATATTTTTAGAAAATTATTAGAAAACGAATCTTTCAAAAATCAATTTATAAATCGATTTCTTGATTTATTAAATACAAGATTATCTTCAACTAATGTGGTGAGTAAAATAGATAGCTTATTAAATAATATTGAAAGTAGTTTACCAAGACATTTAAATAGATGGGATGTTTGGGAAGATGATTTACCTGAAATTCATGAATATGAAATTGAAAAACTTAAACGATTTGCAGTAAACAGACCTACCTATACAAAAACTCACATGAAAAATTTTTTTAATTTAAGTGTTAAGGAAACTACTGTAGAATTGGGAGTATTCCCAGAATTGACCGGTACTATAAAATTAAATTCATTAGTAATAAATGAGTCTAGTTGGAATGGAAACTATATTCAAAATATACCTTTAACATTAATTGCTGAACCTAATGCTGGGTTTAAATTTTTAGGATGGGAATCAAATTTTTTACAAACTGCTGATAGTAAAATAAAAATTTTTCCAAATGAGAATAAATTAACAGCAATTTTTGTTCCAGATACTTCTGGCTTCGTAATGATAAATGAAATTAATCATAGTTCGTTCAATGTAGCTGATTCTGATGATTGGATAGAAATATTTAATTCAAGTTCACAGGAAATTGATTTAAAAAACTGGAGCATCTCTGATAATACTTCTGATCTTTTTATATTTCAAACAGAATATAGTTTAAATGAAAATGATTACTTAATTATTACAAAGGATTTAAATAAGTTTTCAAAAATTTACCCTAATATAACAAATGTAATAGGAAATATTCCATTTGGATTAAATGCTGAAACTGATAGTATCACTTTAAAAGATAATTCTGGCAATATCGTTGATATTGTTTCATATAAATTAGATGATCCATGGCCAATTAAACTTAATGATTCAGGTCAAACTTTAGAATTAATTAATCCTATTTTAGATAATTCCGATGGTAAAAATTGGTCTTTGTCAAAAGGATATGGAACCCCAGGTCAAAGAAATTCAAATTATGATTATTTATATAAATCACAGTACTCAATAATTGATAGTACTCTTAATTCAACACTAATTAATTATCCTAATCCATTTACTTTTGATACAAATATTGAATTTTTTTCTGAAAAAGATGGATTGGTTGAGTTGAAAATTTTTAATATTTTAGGAGAGTCTATAATTACTTTAAGTAAATTAAATAGACCTTCAGGTATTTACTTTGATAAATGGAATGGTTTAGATTCCTCTGGTAAAAAAGTTTCATCAGGGGTTTATATTTTAGTAATGTATATTGATTCAAAAATATATGCTTCTAACAAATTATTAATCTTTTAAAAAAGGAGTTTGAATGTTTAGAGAGTTAAAATTTAGGCGTTTCCAATTTTTATTAATATTTATTTTTAGTACATCATTTATCATTTCTGGTAAAACTAATGGTGTTTTTATAGAAAATTATAAAGATTTAAAACTAGAATTAATTACTGATGAACTAGAAATTCCTTGGGGGATGGATTTTTTAGATAATGGAGATATTATTGTAACTGAAAAAAATGGTTTAATATTTAGAATTGACAAAAATGACAAACTAATTAAAATTGAAGGAGGACCTAAAAGTACTGAAACTGGTCAAGGTGGTTTATTAGATGTTCAATTGCATCCCAATTTTATTGAAAACAGATGGATATATTTTTCTTATAACAAGAAGAAAAATAACAAATTTACAACAGCAGTTTCTAGATTTGAATTTCATAATGATAATTTAAAAAATGAAAAACTAATATTTGAAGCATTACCTTATTCAAATAAGCGACTTCATTTTGGATCAAGATTAGAGTTTGATAAAGAAGGGTATCTATATATAACTGTAGGTGATCGTGGATCAAGAGATATAAATCCTCAAGATTTATCTAGACATGCAGGAAAAGTACATCGAATTTATGATAATGGAGATATACCAAAAGATAATCCTTTTTATGATAAAAAAAATGCTATTAAAAGTATATTTTCTTACGGTCATAGAAATCCACAAGGAATGATTCTTAATCCCTTTACAAATGAAATATGGACACATGAACACGGACCAAGAGGTGGTGATGAAATTAATATAATTAATAAAGGATTAAATTATGGTTGGCCAGTTATTACATATGGTATTAATTATAGCGGAACTATCATTACAAATGAAAAGAAAAAAGAAGGAATGGAACAACCACTGCATTATTGGGTTCCATCAATAGCACCTTCAGGAATGGTTTTTATTGAGGGAAGTTTATATCCATCATTAAATGGTAATTTATTGATTGGTTCTTTAAAATTTGAATATCTTCATCTTTGTATTATGAAAGGATCTGAGGTTATTTCAGAACATCGACTTTTTGAGGACATGAGAGTAAGAAATGTAAAACAAAGATCTGATGGGTATATATTTTTTTCCGTTGAGGAACCAGGAAGAATTTATAAGATATTACCAAACTAAAACTTGATTATTCTTCTTTCTTTGAAGATGCAAAGAAAAACTCTAAATTCATTGTTAATTTAAGAGTAAAATTGTACAAATGAAGAAAATCGAATTACTTGATACTACTTTAAGAGAGGGAGAGCAATCTGCTAACGTCTCATTTACGGTCGATCAGAAAATAGAAATATTAAAATCATTAGATGAGTTTGGTGTAGAATTTATTGAAATTGGTCATCCTATTGTATCCCCTGATGTTCATGATGCAGTTCAAAAAATATCTCAAATAGAAACAAAAGCAAATAAATTAATTCATTCTAGAGCAATGAAAGAAGATATTGATTTAGCTCATTCTTTTGACATTGAATGGATAGGAATTTTTTTTGGAACTTCAGATTTAAGTCTTAAATATAAATTTGGAATTAATAAATCAGAAGCAATTAAAAAAATTATTGATTCCGTAAAATATGCTAAAGATAAAGGAATTAAACTAAGATTTACAGCTGAAGACGCTACGAGAACTAATATAGATTATCTTATTGAGGTAGCTCAATCTGTGTCAGATGCAGGAGCAGATAGATTTAGTATAGCTGATACCGTTGGGATTTTGACTCCTGAAAAAACAACCAATCTTGTAAGTAAAATAGTTGAAAATATTGATATTCCAGTCCATATTCATTGTCATAATGACTTTGGTTTAGCTGTTGCAAATTCAGTGTCTGGATTATTATCTGGAGCTCAAGTAGCAGATGTTACAATAAATGGAATAGGAGAAAGAAGTGGTATTGCATCTCTCGCAGAAATAGCTTTATTATTAAAAACACAATATAATTTTGAAAATAATTGGGATTTGTCTAAAATTTATAAATTATCAAAAAAAGTAGAGAGAATGTCGGGTATATTTAATTCTGAAAATAAGCCAATTGTAGGTATAAATGCTTTTACACACAAAGCTGGACTTCATTCTAGAGCTGTAATTAAAGATCCAAGAACTTATGAAGCTTTTGATCCTAAAATAATTGATAGAAGTCGAGATATTTCAATTGATAAATATTCTGGAATTGATGCTCTCGCATTTAGATTAAAAAGTCTTAATGTACCCCATAATAAAGAACAATTGCTTGAGATTTTAAAAGTAATCAAATCGCATCCTGAAAAAAGAAAATTTAATGATTTAGAAATACTTGAATTAGCAGATGAAATATTAAAAGTTGATATTAAAACCTATGTTCCAATAGATGTTGAAGCAATTCTTAATATTGAATTAAATAGTGCAGTTTATACATCGAGAATAACAAGATGGCTAATGTCAAGAAATCAAGTTAAGGATGTTTATGAGGTGGCAGGAGATTATGATATCATCGCTCATATAAATGCTAGATCAATAAGTGATTTAAATGATATTGTTGAAGAATTACGAGTTAAAGAAGGTGTGCTTAGAACACATACAAGGCCTGTATTAAAAGGTTATTCAATTTCTCAAAACTAATTACATTTCAGTTTTAAAAATGCAAACTCTAACTGAAAAAATCATATCCAATTATATTGAAAAAAAATCTCATGCGGATTTAGTATCTCAAGGTTCTGCTTATTGGATAGAGCCAGAGCATATCATGTCTCATGACAATTCTGCGGCAATTATAAAAAAATTTAATGATTTTAATATCAAAAAAGTAATTAATAAAAAACAACCAGTAATTGCTTTAGATCATAATATTCAAGATAAATCGATTCAAAATGTAAAAAAATATTCCCGTATTGAACAATTTTCTAAAAAAAATAATTTAACTTTTTTTTCTTCAGGGAAAGGCATTGGACATCAAATTATGGTTGAAGAAGGTTTTGCTTTTCCTGGTACATTTTGTGTTGCATCAGATAGTCATGCTAATATGTATGGTGGAGTTGGTTGTTTAGGAACCCCTGTTGTAAGGACAGATGCAGCTGCAATTTGGGCAACTGGAAAATTATGGTGGAGAATTCCAAAAATTATTAATGTCGTATTTAATAATCAATTAAGAGAAGGAGTAACTGGTAAAGATATTATTTTGACTCTTATTAATCAGGTTGGAAGAGATATTGTTCTGAATTCTGCAATTGAGTTTACAGGAGATGGAATCAAAAGTTTATCAATTGATGATAGGCTAACTATAGCCAATATGACAACTGAGTGGGGAGCCCTATCAGGATTATTCCCAATTGATGATATATTAATTGAATGGGTAAACAAACATTCTGGGAAAAATAATAATTTTAATAAAGATAAAATCAACAGTTTAACAACCAATCCTTTAATTGCAGATGTAGGAGCGAATTATTATAAAACAATTAATGTAGATTTAAATACTATAAATCCTTTTATAAGTGGTGCTAATGATTGGGCATCAAAATCTTTAACAAATGAAAAAATTTATATAAATAAAGCTTATTTAGTTTCTTGTGCAAATAGTAGAGAAAGTGATTTAAAAAAAGCTGCAAATATTTTATCTAAGGGTAAAATTCATTCAAATGTTCAAATGTATTTATCTCCTGCATCAAATCAAGTACAAAAAAAATTAGAAAAAGATGGTGTTTGGAAAATTTTTTTAGATGCAGGTGTAAATATTTTACCATCTGGTTGTGGTCCTTGCATTGGTCTTGGTCAAGGAATTATTAAAAAAAATGAAGTTGCTATATCATCAAGTAATCGTAATGCTCCAGGTAGAATGGGACATAAAGATGGAAAAGTATATTTAAGTTCCCCTGAAACAGTCGTGAAATCCGCAATTAAAGGATTTATTTCTCATGATGAGAATTTTCAAATAAAACCAAAAATTTCAATCATTAATCATCATGAATCCGAAGGAAAAAATAAAATCAAGTCAAACGATTTAGATGTTCCTATGATTACAGGAGAAGGAATTTTTTGCTTTGAAGATAATATCACTACTGATGGAATTTTCCCATCTTCTCATACCTATAATGAAAATTTGTCAGAGATGGATTTAGCTAGATTAGCAATGAAAAATTATGATGATAAATTTTTTGAATTATCTAGAAAAGGAGATATTTTATTATCAGGATATAATTTTGGAATTGGTAGTTCTAGGGAGCAAGCAGTTACATGTCTTAAAGCTAGAGGAATAAAATTAGTTATAGCTGCTTCATATAGCTCAACATATATGAGAAATGCATTAAATAATGGTTATGGTTTAATAGAATGTCCTGATCTGATAAACAATCTTCAAACTCTTTTTAATAAAAATATAAAATCGATTAGATTAAACTCTACAATTAAAATTGATTTTAAAAATTCACAAATATATACTGAATTATTTGATTTTGGATTTACATTTAAAAAATGGAATGAACTAGAATACCAGTTGATTAATAATGGTGGATTGAAAAATTATATCATCAAAGAAAAAAATAAAAATGAAAAAATATAAAATAGCTTGGCTACCAGGAGACGGGATTGGGAATGAATTATCTTTACTTGCAAAAAATGTTTTAGATATTCTTAATATAAGCATTGAATATGTTAATGCTGATATCGGATGGGAATTTTGGAAAAATGAAGGAAATCCACTTCCAGAAAGAACAATTAAAATTTTAAATGATACGGATTGTGCATTTTTAGTATCTATCACATCAAAATCAAATGATGAGGCTCAATTTGAGCTTAATAATAAATTAAAAAGTTTAAACTTGAAATATATTTCTCCTATAGTGCAACTGAGAAAAAAATTCAAATTATTTACTAATATTAGGCCATGTTATTCGTTTCTAGGAAATATTAATAATCTTAAAGATGATATTGATCTAGTAATTTTTCGTGAAAATACTGAAGGTATGTATTCAGGAGTAGAGTTTAAACCTGTTAATGAAGAACTTTATTCGGTTTTAAAAAAGTATAATCAAAACATGAGTCACTTTGATCAATTTAATTTAAGTGATTTAGCTATATCAACGAGAATTATGTCAAAAAATAGATGTAAATCAATAGTTAATGAAGCTTTTAAATATGCAAAAAAAAATAACATCAAAGATGTTACCCTTGTTGAAAAACCTAATGTATTAAGAGAAACTGGTCAGCTAATGATTGATTGTGCAAAAGAAATCTCTCGATCTTATAAAGATATACAATTAAATATGTTTAACATTGATGCTATGTGCATGCAATTAGTAAAGAATCCAAATAAATTTTCAGTAATAGTTTCTGAAAATATGTTTGGAGATATTTTATCTGATCTTGCAGCTCAGTTAGTTGGCGGATTAGGATTTGCTCCATCTGCAAATATTGGAAATGATTATGCAATTTTTGAACCATGTCATGGTTCAGCACCAAAATATACAGGTTTAGATAAAGTAAACCCAATAGCTACTTTTTTATCTTTGAAAATGATGCTTGACTGGCTTGATGAAAAAGAAAAATCAAATATATTATTGGAGTCCATTAAAATTGTTGTTTCGGAAAGAAAATTTGGTACTTATGATATGGGTTTAAATAATAAATCTTCAGAATTAACTTCAGAAATCTGTAGAAAGATTAAAAAATTATTATGATTTATAATAATAACAAGTATATTTCTTATCAATTTTAAAATTGGGTTGAAAAATTATACTAAACAAATATCCAAAAAACATACATGAAATCATTCCCGAAAATGCAAACATCAATGGATGAATAATATTATTTAATGTCAATAAATATTGAATAAATGCACTTAAAAATAATCCTATAGTTACCCCTAAGCTATTTGACTTTCTTGTAAAAATTGCCAATAAAAATAAGCCACCCAAGCCTCCGCCAAACAACCCAATATATTTTGTAAACTCTGTCCATAATGAGTCAATATTCCATGTTGACATAGATAATGCAAAACATATTCCAAATAAACCAGTTAAAATGGTTGTAATTTTAGCAATCAATAAACATGAAGTATCTGCTAAATTCTTTTTAAATCTTTTAAAGAAATCAGTTGTAACAACAGTTGCAATACTATTCATTCCGCTATCTAAACTTGACATTGTTGCAGCAAATATTCCTGCAATCAATAAACCTGAAATCCCTTGTGGTAAACTTGAAGATATAAACCAAGGTAAAATACCATCAATATTCTCTAGATGAATATTTATTTTATTTGGAAACATCGTATAAAATGAATACAAAGCAGTACCAAGACTAAAGAAAATTATAGTTGATGGAATAGTTAAAACAGCGTTTATAATTATACTTTTTTGAGCTTCTTTTGTATTTTTTGTTGTTAAATATCTTTGAATAACTGATTGATCACTTCCGTATGAAATTATATTACTTCCTATTCCTCCCAAACAAAGCACCCAAAAAGTTGGACTTTTAAAACTAAAATGAAAATTAAAAATTTTTAATTTTTCATCTTCTATGCTTATTGTAATAATATCTTTAATTCCATTTTCTAAGTTAAATTGAATTATAAATAATGCTAAAATTGCACCACCTAATAGCACGAATACTTGAATAACATCTGTCCATATTACAGCTTCAATTCCACCCAGTACGGTATAGGTTATAGCTAAAACTCCCATCAAAATAATACATATATTAATGCTTATACCAGTTGCTGAAGACAAAGCAATTGATGGTAAATATAGAAGAGTTCCCAATCTTACCAGTTGAAAAATAATAAACATTATACTGCTAATAATTCTTACCATTAGATTGTATCTTTTTTCAATGAATTGATATGCAGTAGTTATATCTAACCTTGAATATAAGGGTATTATGAAGTAGCTAATTAAGGGCGCAATTAAAATAATTGTGAAGTTTAAAATTACCCAAGTCCAATTTCCTGAGTAACTTTTGGCAGGTATAGCCATAAATGTAATAGCACTTAATTGAGTCGCAAAAATACTAAGTCCGGCAGCCCACCATGGAATTTTTCTGCCAGCTCTAAAAAAATCATCAATAGATTTCTTTTTTCTAGAAATATGAAAACCAATATAAATTAATACTAGAAGATAAAATCCTAAAATTATATAATCAAATTTACTAAAATTTGATTTTTCTAATGGCTTTCCAATCCATGTATTAATTTTGTTATTTTCATCTTTCAAATGATTTATGAAAAAAAGATTCTTTTTAAATTTAAAAACTTTTGAATTATAAAAATTATTGAATGGAAGTTCATCTATTTTAATCCATTGGTCTATTATTGTATTATAAGAAAAAATAAAATTATTTTTTGAAAAAAGAACTAATTGATTTGCTCCTATTGGAATAATTGAGTTGTCATAGAGATTAGAGTTGAATTTTATTATGGATGAAATCGAATTTAATTTTTTTGATTCTAAATCATATTTATAGTTTTTAATTAATTTATCCTTTTCAAAAAAATAAATAATCTTTTTTACGCCGTTACTTTGAGAACTTATTAAGAAATCATTCTTATTATTAAAATTTATAGTATCTATTTTTTTCCAATTATTTTTAATAATATTAAATTTCCATAAGTTGTAAGTAAAATTTTTTGGATTTTTTACAAAAGCAAAAATTTCATTGTTTATGTCTATTATTTGAACATTAGATGAAATAAAACTGGGATTTACAATATCCCAATCAATAATAATTGAGTTTTTATGTCCTTTAATTATAAAAGATTTAAAAGTTAATTTTTTTTGATTTTTGTCAATACTTAAACAAAAAATACCATTTTTTGTTGATACGGAAGCAATTTTGATTAAGTTTGAAGGAATAGTTTTTTTTTCGATGCTCCAAAATTTTTGATTATGTGAATAATAAATGTCCTGATCACTGAATCCGTTTGATAAAATTACTATATTGTTATGAGCACCATAAAAACTATTTTTAAAACTTTCTATTTTTAAATCATTATTATCAATTATGAGTTTTTCCCAAGAAAAAAAATTAGTAGCAAATAAGTTTTTGCTAAAAAAAAGAATTAGAAATATTAAAAATTTTATTTTGATAATATAGCCCCCACTTAATTTATTTAAGATATTAATAATCTAAAATAAATATTGTTTTGATATATGCTCATAATATATATTTCGACTAGCTAGTCGAAAGATATAAACTATTATGGTTTCTGAAAGACAAAAAGAAGAACGAAAACTTAGAAAAAAAAGGATTTTGGACGGTGCTTTAGAAGTATTTCATAAAAATGGTATTGAAGGTTCAACCATGGATGAGATTGCTAATCAAGCAGGTTTTGGTAAAGCAACTTTATATTATTATTTTTCCTCTAAAGAAGAAGTATTCTGTGCTATTATGGAAAAAGGTTGGAAACCACTTTGGGAAAATTTAGAAGATACGATTCATTCTGAAGATTCTTCAAATAATGAATTATTTATAGATACATTATGTAAAGTATCTAATATTATTCTTAAAGATAAAAATCTATATAGATTTTTATTCACTGCACCTAAAGCTATAACTAATATGCCAGAAAATCTTCAAACATGGAGAGTTTACCAAAATAGATTATATGGTTCTCTTCGTGAGTTGCTTGAGCAGGGTATATCTAATAATCAATTTCCAAACACAGATTCTGAAATACTTTTTAAGGCTATAGGTGGTTTGTTTCATGGAGTCTTATTTTTAGGAGATGAAGGAAATAAGCAAGTATCTAGAAATGATATAAAAAATCTTTTACAACAATTTTTAAAATCCAATAAAGAAAAAGTTTAATTACATTGAAAATGAAATTTCCCAATTTTTTTTGGGTGATAATTTTTACCAATATTTCATTGTTTTCAATGAATAATTTTAATGTTGAAGGTAGAATTGTTGATAGTAAAACTAAAGAAGGAATTGAAAATGTAAATGTTTTCGTTGAAGATCTTGGAGTAGGTACAGCCTCTTCTTTAGATGGTTATTTTAATATTAAAATTGATTCATTTACATCCCAGGTTACGTTATTTATTAATCACATTGGGTTTAAACCTAAAAAAATTATTGTATCTAATATTAATAAAGAATTATTAATTGAACTTGATGAAAGTTTTTTTGAAATGGATGAATTAGTAATTACTGGAACTAAAACAAGTAAAATTAGAGAAAATGTTCCCATATCTACACAAATTATTACTAATCAAGAAATATTGAATTCTGGTGAATCTAATATAGCTGAATTATTATCATCTTTTTCTGGAGTAAACCTACAAACTTCAGTTGATGGTGGTTCTATTTTGAATATCATGGGTATGGATTCTAGATATATTTTAATATTACTTGATGGTCAACCAATAACAGGAAAATTCAATAATAGAGTATCACTTGACCAAATTTCAACTAAACTGATTGATAAAATTGAAATAAGTAAAGGACCCAGTTCATCACTTTATGGAACTGAGGCAATGTCAGGAGTTATAAATATTATATCTAATAAAAACTTAAATGAGGATTTGATTTCAGCAAGTGTAAGATTTTCAGATTCTGAAAAAAATTTAAATTTTAGCGATTTAGTTAAAGGGTCCTTTTTTAGAAATTTTGTGTTAAAAAAAAACACTTCAAAACTTTCTTCAAGTATAAATTTAAACTCAGATAAAATTGAAACTGATAAAACAATTCAACAAATAGATGCAGATAACATATTAAAAAATTCAGGATTGTTTAAGCTTGATTATAGATTTAATAATAAACATTCAATATCATTTTCATCAAATATTTTTCATCAGACAGAAAATGGAGAATCTTCATTGATGAATACAAAAACTAACATTTTTAGGAATTTATTTAATTTAAAACATAATTTTTATACAAAAAATAATTGGAGTATTGATCAAATTATTCAAAAACAAAGTTATGAAAGAAATTATATGCAAAATAGACCATGGGGGGATCAGGTCAAAAATGATTTAACTAGTGAGGAAAATTTAGAATATGAAATAAAGTTTACAAAAAAAAGTAAACTCAATATAATAAATTTTGGATTAGAATCTTCAAAATCAATTTATCAAAGTGATAGAGTGCAAAATGATATTCAATCAGTTTTAAATAATAGTTTTTTTTCACAATATGAATATCATTATGAAAATGGACTTAGTGTTATTTATGGTGCAAGAATAGATTTTTTTTCAGAATATCAGGAAGTTTTTAGTCCAAGAATTGGTATTTTATATTCAATTAAATCAAATTGGAAAATCAGGACAAGTTGGGGAAGAGGTTTTAGATCACCTTCTTTTATGGAAAGATTTATAGATTGGGATCACATTCAGTTCGGATATAAAGTACTTGGAAATCCAAATTTAAAACCTGAAAGTTCTATTGGATATTCTTTTGAAATTGAAAATTATAAGTTATCAAAATATCAAACTACTATTAGATTATATCATACTGGATTTGATAATCTCATTGAAGATTATGCAATAAGTCCAGGAATTTTAAGTTATAGGAATGTAGTTAATGCAACATATTCTGGAATTGAAATAAATGGAAAATGGAATACATACAAGTCTTTGCTATTTTTTTGGGGATTAAATTTTGTAAATAATAGAGATGAAGAAAAAAAAATAATTCCAAACACCCAACCAGTTTCTGGAAATTTAGGCATAGTTTTTAATTATAAAAAAAATAGTTTGAGATTAAATTTAAAGTGGGTTGGAAAGTATTATCCTCAAGATTACGATCCACTAGTGGGTATATATATCAAATCGAAAAATTCACTGCCAAATCAATATTTAATTAACATAAATCAAAATTTTTTACTATTTAATAATATAAAATTAATTTTAGGTATTAAAAATTCACTTAACTATACAAATAGAAGATATGGACCATTTGTGGGAAGAGTTTTTTTCGCTGAGATATCAAATAATTTTTAATGTTAAATTAATTTATGAAAGGTAGAAATGAAAAATAAACACACAATTATTTTAATAAACTTTTTATTTTTTTTTGGATGTGAGGATAAAATTGAAGAAGAAACTGAAGAAGAAATAATTACTATTGATGTAATTACGTCAAATGTAAATCAAGAAATATTCTATTATAATTTTACAAATGATTCAATAGATTCAACAAATTGGCAAATCATGTATCATAATTTAGAAATTCAAGGTAGTGGATATTCTATGCCAAATTTTAGTTTTGATAGTTCGAAAGTTTCTTTTGCTGTTGATTCAATTAATAATTTTGAAGATATATTTGAACCTCCATCGATTTCGATGTTTCAAAACACTTTTTATGATTTAGCATATTTAGGAAAATATGCTGTATTAAGTTATGATATGTCAATTCATAAAGTTTTGACTTCAGAACTTGTTTATTTCATTTATGATTTAGAAACAAAGCAAGTCTTCAAAATATTTTTTAATGAATACAGTAGTGGAGTTGTTTTATTTAAGTATGCAGATTTAAACTATGATTAAATTTAAATTTGAATTTAAGATATTAAGTTACATAAATTTAAATGTTAACTAGCTGGAGAAAATTATGGTTTCAAACAAAGTTATATCTAAATTAAATGAACAAGTTTTACATGAAGCAAATGCTTCACAAAGCTACTTAGCAATGGCAATTTGGGCAGATACTAAATCTCTTGATGGCATCGCTGCTTTTTTTTACGAACAATCTGAAGAAGAGAGAGAGCACATGTTAAAAATTATAAAATTTATCAATGATGTTAATGGTAAAGCAATCATACCACAATTAGAGGCACCAATTGCAAAATTTAACTCAATTAAAGATGCTTTAGTTCAATCTTTAAAGAACGAAAATCACGTAACGTCATCTATAAATGAATTAACTTCCTTAGCATTAGATGAAAAAGATCATGCTTCATATAATTTCCTCCAATGGTTTGTTGAAGAGCAACTTGAAGAAGAACAACAATTTGAATTTTTGATTGATCGTATTTCTATGATTGGTGAAGAAGGGTTAAGCATTCATGCTATGGACAAATTAATGGGAAAGTTAGCTGTATCTTCTGAAGTCAAGGATGAAGATAATTAAATCAATTTATTCATTTCATCAATTGAACTAATAATTAAATCAGGTTTAATCAAACTATTTTTAACTATATCATCTCTAAACTTTCCAGTTTTTACTAAAATAGTATTTATATTTTGTGATTTAGCACCTTCAATATCTGCAAATAAATCATCTCCTATCATTACAACATTTTTTGAATTCAACTCAAGTGAATCCAGAGCAATAGCAAAGAACTCTTTACTTGGTTTTCCAATTATTACACTTTTTTTTCCGCTACAATATTCAAGTGCACTTACAATTGAACCAATGTCAATTTGCATTTTTTTTTCTTTTTCAAAATATTTTCCTTTGTGAAGACTAATTAACTCACATCCACTTATTAATAAATTAAAAATTTCATTCAAAGCTTTATAGTCCCAATTATTACCTCTGTCTCCAACAACAACATATTTTTTGTTTTTTTTATTAGTTTCAAAAATTGAATATTCTTTAGATAAAGATTTATTTAAATAAAGATGACATGATGGTGACCCAATTTTTTTTAAATATGAAATTCCAGCTAATCCGGCACTAATAATTTGATTTTCGTTTACCGTTAAACCGACTTTTTTTAATTTGAGTAAAAGTTGTTTTTTGTTTTTTGTAGTATTGTTTGTTAAAAATCTATAGGGAATTTTTTTCTTGTTTAAATTTTTAATAAAATTCAAACTACCTTTGATTAACTCATTTGATGATAATATCACACCATCTATATCAATCAAAAAACCTTTTATTGAATTATTTTTTATATTCATTTAATATTAAATTAAGTTGTCATTTAAATATATATATTAAATATTATCAATAAAAAAACTTAATATTAAATTTTTTTTCAATGAACATGGAAATAGAGAACAAAACATTAATTTTAAATACGAATGTTATTTTTTAAATATGAAACTATTTATTATAATTTTTTTTGGTATTTCTTCAATTCTCAAATCTGTGAGTTTTGATTCAATAAAAGATTCAATATATTTTGAATTTGAACCCATCATAGTTACTGTTGACCGATTTGAATTAAATTTAATCAAATCTCCTTTTTCAGTAGATAAAATAATAAATCAAAATTATGAGAAAAATGTTTCAATTAACGATTTAATAAACTCCTCAGCTGGGGTTTTTAACCAAAATGAAAATAATTTTGCTCAAGATTTAAGAGTATCAATCAGAGGTTTTGGTGCAAGATCATCTTTTGGTATAAGGGGAATAAAAATATTAGTTGATGGGATTCCTGAGTCAACTCCAGATGGACAAAGCCAAGTAGATAATATAGATATGGGTTTTATAGAAAAGATTGAGATAATTAAAGGTTTGATTTCATCTCAATATGGAAATTCCTCTGGTGGTGTTATAAGTTTAACTTCAAATAAAATTGATGATATTTCATTTTTAGAAACCAGGTATCTAATTGGTAGTTATGGGTTGAATCAATTTCAAATTAAAACTAGTAAAAAGTTTAATAAAAGTAATTATCTATTTAGTTTTTCAAGAAATCAAGGAAATGGATTTAGAGAACATAGTAAATTTCTATCAAATATTTTTAACGCTAAAATAAATTGGTTTATTTCAAAAAAGTTAAAATTTTTATTTTTATATAATTATTCAAATAGTCCAATTGCACAAGACCCAGGAGCATTATCAATTGAAAATATAAATTTAAATTGGAAAGGAGCTCGAGATAAAAATCTTTTGTTTAACTCTGGTGAAAAAGTAAATCAAAGTAAAATTGGATTTCTAGTGGAACAAAAATTTAATAAAACTCAAATCTATAAATTCAAAACCTATTATATATCAAGAAGTTTTAACAACCGTCTGCCTTTTCAGAATGGTGGACAAGTCGAATTTTCAAGAAACTTTTTTGGGTTGAGTAATTTATTATTACTAAGAAAAAATTTATTTGGCTTTTCATCTAATTTGTCAATTGGTTTAGATATTGAATCACAAATTGATCTTCGAAATAGATATGATAATCTAAATGGAATTAGAGGAAATAAAGTATTTCAGCAAGATGAAATTTTTTTGAATCAAGCTTTTTTTATAGACCAAAAAGTTAATTTTTCAAAAAAAATAGATTTAATCTTAGGAGCTCGATATGATAATAATATTATAAAAGCAATTGATAAATATTTTGATGATGGAAATTCTTCAGGAGATATTCATTTATCTAATTTTAGTCCAAAGATTGCTTTTGTTTATTCTGATAATAATCAAACATTATTTTCAAATATTGCAAGTAATTTTGAAACTCCTACACTTAATGAATTTTCAAATAATCCTAATTTGTCAGGTGGCTTTAATCAACAACTTAATCCACAATTTTCAAGGCAAATCGAATTTGGTGTTAGAACTTTTAAGAAGAATTTTTTATATAATTTTTCTTTGTTTTTCATTGATATTCAAAATGAGTTTGTGCCTTACGAAATTGATGGTTTAAGCGGAAAAACATTTTATAGAAATTCTGGAAGTTCACAAAGAAATGGATTGGAATTAAGTTGTACTTTCAAATTTTGGAAATCATTAAAATTTTATAATGCGTATACTTTTTCAGATTTCAAGTATAAAGAATTTATTATTGATGACAAAAATTTTAGGGGAAACTATACACCAGGAATACCAAAGCATTTTTTGTATAGTGAAATTTCCACTGAAAATGAAAATAAGACAAATGTTAAAATAATCTTTAGATTTAGTGATAAAATTTATGTAAACGATTCAAATGCTAATCTTTCTGATTCGTTTCAAATATTAGATTTAAGATTTTTTAAAGAATTAAATATAAATGCAAATAAAATAAATTTATTTTTTGGAATTAATAACCTATTAAATGAAAAATATTTTTCTAACATAAGAATAAATGCATGGGGAGGAAGATTTTTTGAAACAGCACCCTTGAGAAATTATTATATAGGAACAGAAATTAAAATTTAATCATTTGTGTCGATAAACAATTCGACCTCTTGTCAAATCATATGGGGACATTTCAAGTGTAACTATATCTCCAGGGAGAATTTTAATAAAAAATTTTCTCATTTTACCTGAAACATATGCTAAAACTTCATGTTGTTTTTCACCAATTTCAATTTCCACTCTAAACATTGAATTTGGTAAAGCTTCTTTAATTGTACCGTCAATTGACAATGGTTTTTCTTTAGCCAATGATAACCTCTATTTAATTGCGGGACCGACGAGACTCGAACTCGCGACCTCCGGCGTGACAGGCCGGCGTTCTAACCAACTGAACTACGATCCCATAAAAAAATTACTTTTTAATTAATATTGATAATGGAATCACAATTAAATAACCAATAAACAACATTAAAGGTGCAAGAGTTAGAGATTGAAAACTATTCACTTCACCAGTTGTCATTAAAATGTAGCCAAAAATTACTAGTGCTAATCCACTAAAAAATAAAATATAATTTATTTTTTTTAATGACCAATTTTCAAATTGGCTTTGCCTAGATGTCTTTTTATTTTTTTCCACAAGGTTAGTAATTTACAATTAAGATACAAATTGAAACAATTCAATTTTGTTTTATTTTAAAAATAAGATTGTGGTACCAACATTATAAGAATTAAATTTACCAGTTCTAATAATTATGTATTTAAAAGAAAAACAAAACAAAACTGAAATTATCGGATTTATTTTTTCATTGATTATATTGTCAATTGTTGCTTTTTACTCTTTAGTAGTCTTCTGGCCTTTAAATAATAAAATTGAATCAATAAATTTTGAAGTTAAAAAGGGTTCCTCATTAAAAGAAATAGCTGAAGATTTAATTGAAAAAAAAATTATTGAAGATTCTCAAACTTTTGTACTAGCAGCTACTATGATGGGTCATGAAAAAAATATTAGATCTGGTATTATTTCAATTAAAAATCTTACTTCAAACTATAATTTGATTACTGAATTAGTTAAAGGGAATCCAGTTTTAGAAAAAATTACATTTCCCGAGGGACTTACCATTAATCAAATATCAAAACTACTCGAAAAAAAATTAAATATAAATAAACAAGATTTTCTAGACTTGTGTAATGATAAAAAATTTATAAAATCTTTTGATATTAAAGCTTCATCCTTAGAGGGATTTCTTTTCCCTGAAACTTACTACTTCCAAAAAAATGAAAATCCTGCCGTAATAATAAATAAAATGATTAAAGAATATAAAATTTTCTTTAAACAAAATATTGCATATAGATTAAAAGAAATTAATTTTACTGAGTTAGAATTATTAACTTTAGCATCAATAATTGAGGGGGAAGCTTTGTATGATGTAGAAAGAACTAAAATAAGTTCAGTTTATCATAATAGATTAAATAAAAATATGAGACTTCAAGCTGACCCAACCATTCAATATATAATAGATGATGGGCCAAGAAGACTTTATAATAGGGATTTAAAAATTTCATCACCTTATAATACTTATCTAAATAAAGGATTACCTCCTGGCCCAATTAACAATCCCGGCAGACAATCAATGATAGCAGTATTAGAACCAGAAAATACTGATTTTCTTTTTTTTGTTGCTGATGGTAAGGGATATCATGTTTTTACTAGGAATGAATCAGAACATAACGTCGCAAAGAAACGTTTCAAAGAATTTAGAAAATCAATGAAACAAATGAAAAATTAATTATGAAAAAATTTATTTTAAACGAAGTGCAAAAAAAAGCTGTTGAATCTGTTGTTAAACCATCATTGATTTTTGCCGGAGCTGGCACTGGAAAAACAAGAGTTTTAACTCATAAAATTGCTTATTTAATTAATGAAAAAGGATATAACCCAAAAGAAATTTTAGCTGTTACTTTTACAAATAAAGCGGCTCAGGAAATGCAAAGTAGAGTTAAATTAATAATTGGTGATAAAATTAAATCACCTAATATTGGTACATTCCATTCAATATGTGCAAGATTCCTAAGAGAAGAGATTAATTTGCTTGGATTTAATTCTAATTTTGCAATTTATGATACATCTGATCAAGATATGTTAATAAAATCAATTATTAACTCAAAAAAAATACCAACTAATGGAATAACTGTTCCTAGTTTCCGATCTCAAATCAGTTATTATAAAAGTAAATTAATTAATCCAATTAGTTTTTTAGAAAAAAGTAATAATCCTTTCGATATAAGCTTATCAAAAATTCTTCCACTTTATATGAAGGAATTAAAAGATAACAATGCTGTTGATTTTTCAGATTTATTACTTTTTCCTTTAGAGATTTTTAAAAATTTTCCTGAAATATTAACAAAATATCAAAATAAATATAAATATATTTTGGTAGACGAATATCAAGATACAAATGAACCACAATTTCATTTTATTAAATGTCTTGCAGAAAAACATAAAAACATTACTGTTGTTGGAGATGATGACCAATCTATTTATGGTTGGAGGGGAGCTGACATCTCAAATATACTAAACTTTGAAAAAACATTTCCAAATTGCGATGTTTTTAAATTAGAACAAAATTATAGATCATCAGGTAATATACTTTCAGTTGCTACTAGTGTAGTTGAAAATAATAAGGTGAGATCAAAAAAAACATTGTGGACTGAAAAAGAACGTGGTGATAAGATTGGTTTAATGGAAACTTTTGATGAACTTGAGGAAATTGATGGTGTAATTGAACTTATTCAAAAGGAAATTCATCAAAACAAAAGATCTTTTAGTGATTTTGTTATTTTATATAGAACTAATGCACAAAGTAGAGCAATCGAGGATGGATTAAGAAGAAAAGCTATATCATATGAGATTGTAGGTGGAATTAAATTTTACGAAAGAAAGGAAATCAAAGATTTATTAGCATACTTACGAGTTCTTGTAAACCCATCTGATACAATTAGTTTAAAAAGAATAATGAACTTTCCTCCTAGAGGAATTGGGGCAAAAACAATTGAAAAATGTGAAAATTTAGCTGAAGTTAAAAATTTGCCTTTATTGGAAATATTGAAAACACCAGAAGAAATGAATCTAAAAGGTCAACAAGCAGCAGGTTTAATACAATTTTATCAAATTATAAAAAAATACTCTGAGCTTCAAACCAAACTTGATGCATCTGAATTAATTTCTGTTTTAGTTGAAGAACTTGGTTTGATAAATTTTTATAATGAACAAAACACAGAAGACTCAAAAGAAAGATTTAGAAACATTCAAGAATTATTAACAACTATAAATCAATTTTGTGAAAAAAATGTTGATTCAACAATTAGTGAATTTTTGGAAGAAGTTTCATTGTTAACAAGTATTGACTCATGGAATGATTCAACCAATCATATAACCTTGATGACAGTTCATAGCGCAAAAGGACTTGAATTTCCTATAGTTTTTATAACTGGTTTAGAAGATGGTTTATTTCCAATTTCAAATTCGTTTGATGATCCAAAAAAGATGGAAGAAGAAAGACGATTATTTTATGTTGCAATTACTAGAGCCGAGGAAAAAGCATTTCTTCATTATGCAACTAATAGAAGGCGGTCAAGTGGTGCATCAGGTATGGGGCAACCATCAAGGTTTGTAAGTGAAATATCAAGAGACTTCATTGAAAGATTAAATTTTCAATCTGCGATGACAAGAAGATTAGTTAAAGAAAAAAATTCAGATAAATATAAATTGAAGTATGTAAGAACAATTACGTCATTCAATGAATTTGAAAGGGGTGATAAAGTAGAACACCCAATTTTTGGAAAAGGTATGATTCTTGCTGTTGATGGTTCAGGTGATAATCAAAAAATCACAGTTGTTTTTCAAGGTAATATTGAAAAAAGATTAATTGGAAAATATGCTAACCTTAAGCCTATTAAGTAACTTTTGAAAAAAATAATTAAATTTTATCTCATTATTTTATTTTTTTTTATGAATTTTAATTTAATTGCAAATGAAAATTCTGATGCTTTAAAAGTTGAAACTAAAGCTTATATATTAAATCAAATTTCAAACAATGAAATTGCTTATCAATCATATGATCGAATAATTAATTCTTTTGAATCGTTTGATATTGAACCAGATTATATAAAAAAAATTTTTTTAGACAATAGACTAAAATTTGATAAAGAAATAATTAATAGATTTCAAAATCAATCTGAGAAACTTTCTTATGAACAATATAGAAAAATATTTATTACTAATGATAGAATTAAAAATGGTGTTATATTTTATAAGGGAAAAAAAGAGATCCTTAAGTTAGTGAATTCTAAATATGGAGTAGATTCTTTTCTATTAGTTAGTTTGTCAGGTGTAGAATCAAATTATGGAGCAAACACATCTTCAAATTTAGTTTTTACTTCACTTCACACTCAATTACATAATGAAAAAAGAAAATCATGGGCTGAAAAAGAAATGATTGAGTTTATCAAATATTGTTATGAAAATAATATTGACCCTTTTTCTTTGGGAGGATCTTATGCAGGAGCATTTGGCTTTGGTCAATTTATTCCATCAAGTTTTAGAGCTTATGCAGTTGATTTTGATGGTGATGAAATAAAAGAACCTTTTGAATGGTTAGATGTTTTTGCTAGTATGTCTAATTATTTGATTAAAAATGGATATAATAAAAGTAGTAATGATTTTTCCTTTAAAACAGATAATTGGAATTCAATTTATAGATATAATCATTCAAAAAATTATGTAAATGTTATTTTAGAATTAAGAAATACCATAATGAAGGAATTATCAATTCAGTAAAGTTTCAATTTAATTAATGTAGATGGGGAGTGTTATGTTAGGTTCAATTTGGAGAACAATTAAATTTTTAACACCAGGTTTTAATAGAGCTTTATCAAAATTTGGTTATGAAATGGCAGCAAAAAATTTTCAATTTGAAGATTGGAGATTCATGAATTTTGGATATGTTTATTCTCATGATAAAGACAATCCAAAATTGGAAAAAAAAGATGAAAATGATAGATACTTCATTCAATTATATGATCATTTAATAAAAGATCTTAATCTAAAAGACAAAAAAATTCTAGAAATTGGTTCTGGAAGAGGTGGGGGTGCAAATTATATATCAAAATATTACAAACCATTATCTTATATTGGAGTCGATATTTCTCAAAACGCGATAGATTTTTGCAACCGTGTAAATAATATTGATATATTATCTTTTAAACAAGGAGATGCTGAGAAACTTTTTTTTGACAATAAGACTTTTGATATTGTAATTAATGTGGAATCATCGCATTGTTATGGAAGTTTTGATAAATTTTTGTCAGAAGTTTATAGAGTTTTAAATAAAAATGGAAATTTTGCTTTTACTGATATAATGAATGTTAACAAGTGGAATGAAGTTGAAAAAATAATTGACAAATCAAAATTCAAAATAATTTATGAAAAAGACATTTCGCAAAATGCCTTAAATTCGTTAACTAAAGTTTCCGAATGGAGAAAAACATGGTTAGAAGATAAATTCCCATCATTTGTTCGTGGTGTTGCTGAAGATATTTCTGCAGTTAAAGGAACTAGACCCTACAATAAGCTTGAAAGTGGAAAGTTAATTTATAAAACTTATTTATTTGAAAAAGATAAATAATTTAAATCCTTGGTATAAATACCAAAGTCCAAAAATACTTACATAGTGAAAAATATCATTTTTATTGAAGTTTTTATTTATTGATAGTCCTTTTTTCCATAGAATAAGTCCAAATAAAATTATAAGAAACCCTATAAGAATTTCTTTTGAACCAGGATAATTATTGATTAATTGAAAATAAACTCCGAAACTAATGAATAGTGCGATTGGCAATAAAACTAATGTGTACTTTTTAAAATTTTTAACTAAATAATTATAATAAAAAATAATAACAAAAAATGAAAAAATCGTAATGAGTATAAATTTAGAGTTGTTATTTAACAACAAATTTATATAAATAAATGAAAATAGAAGTAAAATCAAACCGATGGTAAATACTGCAATTTTAAAGTTAAACCCAATTAATTTATTTGATATCATCTTAGCAAACATATGAAAAAAAGAACCTAACATAGCACTGATTCCAATAAATAAAAATATAATCGAGGATAATAAATGTATATTTGAATTATATAGTAAAAAAATTTTTATTAAATCATAGAACCAGTAAAAACAGAATATTGATAGTATAAAATCTGAAATTGATGATGAAGGCTCATGTATTTTTCTAAAAATTTTCATTATTATATATATAAATTATTAACTTTTCAAAAAATAATCTCGATAACCAAAAAATTTTCTATCAGATTTTAAAATTTTTTCTAATTTTGATTTTAATGGGTATGAGAAATCGTTTGGATGAATTGATATTCTAAGAGGAGTATTACTATATTTTGAAATTTTTTCATTAATAAAATTTAAAAATGAAACTGAAACTACTCGAAATAAATTATCTGTTTCGTATCCGACTAAAGGCATTCTTGTAAACTTCTCCTTAAAATAAATTCCTGATAAGGTTTCAATTATTTTATAAGGTGAATTAAATATATCTTTGTTCGTGATTTTACCAAGTGCCCATGCTGGAGGTATGTAAGTTATGGGTTGTTGAAATTGATTTTTTTCAAACCATTTAAAACAATTCTCCATTAAGATTATAATTTCTTTATTTGAAAGGCTTAAGTGTTCAGCAACATTTCTTGATATAAAAGCAGAGTGAAATTTATGATATAAAGTTGAAATATTTTTGGTTTCATGATACCATCCATGACCAGCTATCTCATAGCCGTCTTTTTGTATAATTTTCAAAAAATTTATATCATTTTCACTCCAACTTCTTCCTGGTACTACTAGTAAAGTTGGTGGATTACATTTATTTTTTTCAAGTATCTTAATTATTTTTTTTATGTTATTAAGAGTGTGAGGCATAACATCATGAATTGAAATTAATGATTCATTCATAGTTAAATTTTTGTCGAGATTTGATTTATAATTTTCATCCATTCGTCAATAGTTTTTTTCGTTAACTTTTTTGAAATTTTTGCAGATTCCACGCTAATTTTTTTTATTTCTGAATGAGGTAATGAAATTATTTCTTCAAGAATATTGGTTAAAGTTTTTTCTGATGAAGTTTTAAATAAACATGATGATAGATCAGTCCAATTTGTAATACCTGCCTCAGGTGAAACAATTACAATTCTACCTCTACTCATCCCTTCAAAAGCAGCTGTACCAAAAGTTTCTAAACTAGAAGGTAAAACTAGTATCTCAGAATTATCCAATTCTCTTATTAATTGTTCTCTTTTTAACCAACCTAAATATTTTATGTTTTTAAATTCCTTTTCTTCATTAATAACTTGTTCCTTTAAAGGGCCATCTCCAGCAAAAGCAAATTTAATATTGGGGAGATTTTTTGCTGACTCTAAAACTTTATCAATTCTTTTTTCAGGAGCAAGCCTACCAGCAAAAAGAACTCTTTTTATTTTTTTATTAATAGGTTTTATGGGTAGATCTAAAAATTCTCGTGCTAGAGGTGTACCAATAGAAACAATTTTATTTGCGCCCATTTTTGTGGCTAATTTTTTCATATTATTGTTCATTATTAAGGTTAGTTTAGATGGTTTAAAAAAAAGGCGATTAAGCCATACAAAAATTTTATTAATTGTGAATCCAAGAAAACCTCCCCAATAAAATGATGCTAAACTTTCGTAATCATTATGTAATACAGGACATATTGGAATATTCATTTCTTTTGCTTTTTTTAACGCAGTTAAACCATAGAAACCTGGTGTTGGAAGAATTATAATATTTGGATTAAAATCTTCAATTTTCTTGGATAAATGATAATATTTTGGAATATATAATTTTTGAGTTTTGTCTCCTGGCATAGGAATAGTGAAAAATGTATTAATATCATTTTTTTCTGAGGGACCTAATAAAATTAATTCTTTTATAATAGGATTAATATGCTCTACTAAATCTCGATAATAACTTCCCGCTCCATTACGATCTGGAAGAACATCCAATACAATCATGACCTTTAGATTAGATTTTTTATTAATTTTAGGTTTTGTTATCATCTAATTAAAATAGTCATAAACAAATTGAAATCTATTTTTTAGTTCTTTAGAATTAATATTAAAATTATCCAAATTATAATTATGTTTACTTATGTAGTTCTTATTTTTTTTATTTTCTTCATTTAAAATAATATTAAAATCATGAGAAATATTATATCCTAAACTATTAAAAATTTTTATCATTCTTGATTTAAAATCAATTTTAATATCCTGAATTTTTAATATAATAAATCTTTTTTCGTTTTTGATTTTTGCTAATCTAATTAATTCCTTATAATAATTTTCAAAAATATTAATTATGGGATCTTTAAAATATTTATCTTCAAATTTATTATTAAAAATTTTCCATCCTTCTGCTAAAACACTTAACTGGGATGGAATAGTTTCTTCTGGTTTTCTGAAACAACTTATATATTTACTATCCGGAAAAAAATTTAGCAGATCTTCTACCCATGGAGAAAATGATGCATTTTTTGAAAGATATATTTTTTCTTCACCATAAAAATATAAATGCCTTTTTATCATATTTTTATAAAAATTTAATATTTTAAGCTTATTTGAATAATTGATTTTGGAATTAAAATATCCTAAATCCCAAATTTCTTTAAAAGGAAAAGGAATTATTAATAAAAAACATGCACCTATAGAAGTGAAAAGAAAAAAATCTTCTTCAGGTGAGTTAAACGTTGTTTTATGCATTGAATTAATATCATTAAATACTTTTTTTTCAATTGAATTAATAATTTTTTTGAATGGCTTACCAATGATGTTATCAATATCTATAAAGAAATGAAAAATTTTTTTTTGAGAAATTGATGGAGCAAAAATTAATTCCCACAATGAAAATGTTGTGAAAATCGATGAATTCTTTGATATTACATTATGAATATAGGTGGTTCCACTTCTAGGAATTCCGACAATAAAAAGAGGTTTTTTTATTTTAACTTTTTTATATCTATTAAAAAAAACATTATCCAAAAATAAAAAAATTCTATTTGATATCTGAATTGATAAAAACACTGGAATGAATATTATTAAAATAAGTAATCTCTTTAAGTTAAAACTTGTAACACGATTATTAAAAAAAAATGTTTTTAGTGATAATTTAAGTATTAATAAAAAATTATAATTGTTCATTTAGTTTTCAATAATTCTTTCAGCAAATTCTCTCATACAACCATCCCCACCTTTTTTAGAACAAATATAATCTGAAATATTTTTAATTTTATAAACTGCATTTGATGGACATGCAGATAATCCAACTTTTTTTAATAAATTTAAATCATTCAAATCATCTCCAATAAATGCAATCTCTGATAATTTTATTTTTTGTTCTCTACATAATTTTTTTACATGTTCAAGTTTGTTATTAATTCCTTGAAAAATAAAATCAACACCAATCTTATCCCCTCTTTTTTTTACAATAGAAGTATTTTCCGAAGTGATAATTGCAGTTTTAATTTTATGTTTTTTTAGTAGTTCTATTGCCCTTCCATCTCTAGTATTAAATTTCTTTAATTCATCTCCTTTTTCACTGTAATACATTCCGCTATCAGTTAAAACACCATCAACATCTGTACAAAATAATTTAATATTGTTTTTATTTTTAAAATTATTTTTATCAATTAAGTTTTCACCTATTTTCCAATCATTTTCTTCATCTATTTCAAAGTAACTATTTTCACTCATTTCATAGTAAGAAGTTTTACCTGAAATTCTACAATTTGATCTTAATAATAATTTTTTTGATGTAATGT